>MDTE01174246.1_pt1 | contig 34923 bp, 27 predicted proteins | sample 811231 | NCBI WGS metagenome assembly MDTE01 (sample SAMN05326651, study PRJNA326480) | marine metagenome | isolation source: seawater | place: Indian Ocean: Red Sea | collected 2010
AAAACGGTTAATAGTGTTACTGATTGACCTCCAAGATAATCGCCCGTTCTTGCTACAAAAGTGTCCATCATTACGGTGGATTTATATCTATCCTGCTTGGCCAAGCTAGTAAAAATTGTCTCTCTTGTAGGTTTATTGAATCCGTACTCAAATACCCTAATTAAAACAGTTAAAACTAGCACCGCTGTTATAGTCGGGTAAGTGGCATAAACTCCAAAAGCAATTAAAAGGAAAACTCCATAAAGAGTTAGTATAGGAACAATTCCAACTGTTCTTAATAAGTAAGAAGTAAAAAAGAATTGCATGATTAAAGTTAAGGGAGTAACTATTTGTTCAATCTGAGCAAAAAAAGCTGTTCTTTCACACGGGTCACTTGACCAATCCTGAATTATTGTTAAAGAAATCATCCACGCTATGGTTGATAACCCTGTCCATAGCAATATATATAAAGCCATCAACCTCACGGGTATATTCCTTAAAATATTTTTAAATGCTTCAATGCTTGAGCCTCCTATGGCTTCTTCATTCTCCTCTTTACTAATTCCTTGTGAGCTTGATGTAAGACTTCTAGATAAAACAATAGCTATTAAAAGACAACTGATTGAAAAGAATATTAGAGAAATAGGTCCTAAATCTGAAATTGTGCTCTTACCACATAGTTCTGAAGAAAAATATTTTGCAGTGGTAGAACCAAAAAAAGCACCTAAGGAACCACCGGCACTAATTACTCCAAAAACTCTTTTAGCGTCTTCTGTACTAAAATAATTGATTACAGTGACCCAGAAAATTGAAACAACAAAAAATGAATATACGTTACACCAGACGTAAAATGCTCTTCCAGTCCATTGTCTGCCTTGTTCACCTAGTAAAGACCAGCAAACTAGAAAGATTATTAGGTTAAAAATAAAGAAAGCATAGCAATATATGACTATTCTATTTTTTTTAATTTTTGAAATAACCCAAGAATAAACTGGGTTAATTAAGCCCATAACTATAACAATGGCTAATAATATATATGGTAAATTAAAAATTCCTCCCTCAATGGCCATTTCATTTCTAACCGGCCTTAAGGCATACCATGAAGCCAAAACAAAAAAGAAGAAACCAAAAGATTTTAATAAAGGAAAAATCTCTTCTCTTTCTAATTTCGGGAAAAATGTTTCACTTATTTGACTCATAAGACCTTTTTTAAAATAGTATAATGTTCGAAAACATTACCATCTTAAAAAACTAGTCTGACTAATGGAAGCAGAACCATTTATTCTTTTTGGCACCGATCATCTTGTAGCAATTCTGTTGGTAATATTAACTGCTATATTCCTCCCAGTACTCTTAAAAAAAGCATCTAAAAGTACCCAATGCTGGTTTGGGATTATACTGGCTTCTGTCCTAACTCTAAATGAACTTCTTAAGCCCTACTATTGGAGTCAGTTTTTTGATTATGATCTTATTAAAGTCTTGCCCTTCCATATGTGTGCTTTGTCGGCTCTCTCAATTTCTGCATTTCTCATAACCAAGAAAAGGATCCTCTACGAAGTTTCTTTTTTTTGGGGAATAGGTGGAGGTTTAATGGCATTATTGCAACCTGATACTCCTTTAGATTTTCCAGATCTAATTTTTATAATTTTTTATCTAAGCCATGGAGGTATGCTTCTAGCAATTGGTTTTGCTTCAATAACTCTAAGAAATAGACCACAAATTGATTCAGTAAAACGAGCTATCTTAGTTTCCTTAATAGTTTTAGCAGTTATCTATATTATTAATTTTATTCTTGGGCCGCCAGCTAATTATTGGTATTTAGGGGCACGACCAGACGGAGCTTCGATTATGGACATAATGCCAGAACCACCTAGACATATACCGATCGTAGTTTTCTTAGGTTTAGTTATGTTCAGTATCATTTACCTTCCCTATTGGGTTTACGACCGAATCAAATCTAAAGATGTTGTATAAGTAGAGTAGGAATATTTCGGGTATTTGATTTTACAGTTGCTACCTTAGTTTTTGGTTTTCTACCTTCCTTTATTTCTGTTACCTCTAATCCTTCAGAAATTAATCGGGAATAAGTAGCCTCTAAATCTTTAACTACCCAGGCCAGTCCCCATAAAGTGTCTTTCAATTCTTCTTCGTTATCTCTAGCAATTACTTCTATGGTGGTGTGATTCAATCTAAAAAATAGCATTCTACCGCCCCATTTTTCTACAGTCTGGTCTAAAGCTAACCTTATATCGAAAACATCTCTATAAAGTTTTATTACCCCTTCAGGGTCATTGGTATTAATAACAATATGATCTAGCCTATCTATAGCAGATTTATAATCTTTCTTTTTTGGAGGTAGAGAACCATCAGAATGTTGTATGAGGAAAGCAAACAAACCTCTTGTTGAAGAAGAAGGAAGAAAGAGATTTTTCCACTTTCTTATTTCTCCAGAACTTTTGTCTTTTCCTTCCCCACTGACCACATTGCCTACCTCTACTCCTTCAAGTAGAAGCTTTTGCCTAGCTGCTTCTATATCAGGAGTGGATAAAGAAATTCCACATAAACCTTCTCCATTTAATTCGATAAAACTGTTAACCATATCTGAACCAGGGCCTTCGTTATTAGACGCCAGCAATTCAACATATAAGTTTTCTAATGGGAAAATAGCATTTTCAGTACCTTGTCTTGGGTGAAAGCCTTGCCAAGTAGGAGGGAAACCTAAAATTTTAGTGTAATCATCAATTGAAGAAGAAATGTCTTCTACTGCAATAATTATATGATCTATAGAATCAAGCAATATTTTCTATATCAAGAAGCTAGTTGATGGAATCCTTTTATTAAAGAATCAGCATTCTTTAAGTTTTTTAAGGTATCTTCAACTATTTCTTCTCTTTGATCTTTAAGTTCATGATGAATATCCTCTCCATGCCACTTAACCATTTTCTCCCAGTGTGGATCAATAAAGTCAGAACCTAATATTTCTCCTTTTTCCGTCATGAAAGTAAAAGTTCTCAACTCAGAAATTATTAAATTTAAATACGCAACATGAACAGCTTCATCTTGTCGGATTCTTCTAACCATTTCAGCAGCTAAAAGAGCATCTTCTCTTCTGTCTTGAAATAATTCATCACAAGCAGCTATATTCATTGAGAATTGAAAGAAACTCTCTGCCCTTACTTCTATCATCAGAACATTCATTAAGAAGTCTACTAAACCTGCATATTCCATTGGAATAGGCCATTTATCGTCTTCTTCAACTGGCCTGCCAATATTCTCAGGTACTTCTGGAATAGGATAAGCATCTTTTCCGAATAATAAGTCTCTAGCAGCAAACCACATTTGATCATGGGCGCCTTGGTTACTATTTGGATCTCCCCCTTCATCATACCCATGGGCAATAAAAAGCCCTTGGTTCATGTGTGCAGTTGCTGTTTCAGATATATCTTCTTTTACAATGTCTTGAAAATCTGGAGCAGTTATTTCAGCTAAAGCCTGACCTCTTGCCTCAATTACTCCAGTAATTGTTAAGCTATTCCACAAAAAAGCACCTTCGCCTAGTCTTAATAAATACTTAGCTTGATCAAAGTTTGGATAATTACCGTATTTTAAAATCTCAACCGAACAATCAAGGAGAGGGAAGCCTTGTTTTGTAAGGTTTTTTGTCCAATCATTAATTGCATCCCACCTTTTAAAAGTTCTAGGAGAAATATAATTTTCTTCTGAATCTAGACCTCCATGTAGTTTATAACCCGCCATGCTATTTGGCTGAGCGTAATTATGTTCAGATAAAATTTCTTCTTTAGTGTATTTCATTTAAATAGACCTCTAACCCTAATTATCAAATTATTCCATATGTCCCTACTTTTTTGAACAATTTCCGGACCTAACAAAGCAATCCCTGGATACCAAGTTGCCTGACTTGCAACGTAGATTGCTCCACCCTTTACCAACTCACCTTTCCAAGCAACTACTATTCCTACAATAGAAAGAATAATTGAAACTATAATTAAGAACCATCCTAGGAGTTTCCTTATATTAGTAAAGTTAGTGGTCATAAAATTTGTAAATGATATAGACTTATTGAAAGATTATTCTTAGAGTAGCCAAATGTACAAGAAAAAACCATTTTATATATTTTTAATTATTTTCCTAGGTTTAGGATGTGAAAACAACGGAGCTGAGATGAACCCTTTATTAAAAGAATATGACACACCTTATCAAATCCCTCCTTTTGAAAAGATAAGAGAAGAGCACTACATGCCAGCCTTTTTAAAAGGTATGGAAACCCATCTAGAGGAAATAGATAAGATAGCCAATAATCCTGAGTCTCCAACTTTTGAAAATACTATAGTAGAACTAGAGCGTACTGGAAAAACTTTAGATAAGGTTGCAGATGTATTTTTTAATTTATTGAGTTCAAATACGAATGAAGAGATGGATAAAATAGCTGCCGAAATTTCTCCAAAATTATCAGCTCATAGCGATGCTATTAAGTTAAATAAAAAACTGTTTTCACGAGTTGATAAAGTTTATGAAGATAGAAAAAACCTCTCTTTAAATACTGAACAAATAAGATTAATAGAAGAAACTCATAAATATTTCATTAGAGCAGGTGTAAAACTAAATGAAAATTCTATGGCCAAGCTCACTGAAATCAATCAAGAACTTTCATCACTTTCTGTTCAATTTGATCAAAACCTTTTAAAAGAAACAAATGAAGGTTATAGCTTAATTATTGAAGACAAGAATCAATTAGATGGCTTACCAAGTGACGTTATAAACCAAGCTGCAAAATTAGCTGAAGAAAATGGACATAAAGGTAAATGGATGTTCAAACCCACAAGGGTAAGTATGTATCCATTTTTAACATATTCTACTCAGAGAGACCTTAGAGAGAAGCTCTACAAGTCTTATCTAAAAAGAGGAGATAACGATAATGAAAGAGATAACAAGCATCTAGCAATTAAGATGGCTAACTTAAGGCTAAAGAAAGCAAACCTCTTGGGTTATAAAACACATGCTGACTTTGTTCTTGAAAATACTATGGCCAAAAACACAGGAAGAGTTGAGAACCTGTTAAAACAAGTCTGGGAACCTGGTCTTGCTATGGCAAAAAAAGAAGCAGATGAAATGCAAGAATTAATTCAACAAGAAGGAGGAAACTTTAAGTTAGCAGCTTGGGATTGGTGGCATTATTCTGAAAAAATTAGACAACTAAAATACGATTTTTCTGAAGAGGAAATCAAGCCATACTTTAGTGAAGACAAAGTCTTGGAAGGTGCCTTTAATGTAGCAACTAAACTTTTTGATATTACTTTCCATGAAAGATTTGATCTCCCCAAATACCATGAAGTGGTAAGAACTTTTGAGGTAAAGGACTTAGAAGGAAAAGTAATAGGAATTTTCTATACAGACTACACCATAAGATCAAATAAAGGTGGCGGAGCTTGGATGAATACTTTTGGATCGCAAAGTAAATTCGATGGTGTAAAAATACCCCTAGTTATGAATACATGCAATTTTCCTCCTCCTAATGCTGAAGGCAATTCCCTTCTCTCTTTTGAACAAGTAACTACACTTTTTCATGAATTTGGACATGCTCTTCACGGCCTGCTATCAGATGCAACTTATCCAAGTTTGTCTGGAACTAATGTAACAAGAGACTATGTAGAGTTTCCTTCACAGATGATGGAAAATTGGGCTAGAGAACCTGAAGTGATAGCTGAATATGCTAAACACTATGAAACCAACGAAGCCATACCCCTAGAACTCTTAGAAAAAGTCTCTAATGCATCTAAATTTAACCAAGGTTTTGCAACCACGGAGTATGTCGCAGCATCTTATTTAGACATGAACTGGCATATTCAGGAAGAGCCAGTAAAGGATGCCAGTGAATTTGAAAGGAAAACACTTGATGAAATAGGACTCATACCTGAAATAGCCAGTAGATATAGGAGTACTTATTTTGCTCATATATTCGCCGGTGGATATTCAATGGGTTATTACAGCTACCTATGGACAGAAGTACTTGAAGCTGATGCTTTTGAGCCTTTTAGACAGAAAGGTATATACGATAAAGAAACAGCAGATAAACTAAAAAAATATGTTTACTCTGCAGGAAATACTGATGATTTAATGACTCAATACATCAGGTACAGAGGATCAGAACCTGAAATAGAACCTTTATTAAAAAAAAGAGGTTTAGATAAGTTTTGAACCAATTCCCAATTCACACACCGTATAGAAATGGAGAAGGAGGAATAAAAGTAGGTTTAGAGCCTATAAAAGAATCTAACTGGCTTGAGATAGATTCCCTTTTTAGATCAGAAATAAGATTAAAAAAACAACTCTACAAGTCAAAACTAAATCAAGTTTATCAAGAAGTCCCTGAATCATATGATGCTCAATGTGAGTTAATGAAGGTTCTAACTGAGCACTTAAGTAAGCATTATCCCGGTCACAAATATCAATTTAATGAAAGTTTAAGGCCATTAGCTAATGCTGCATTAATGGTCCAGGAAGATCTCGTGTTAATGATTCCTAGAAATAGAAAATACTATTTAGGTGCAGCTTCTCTCTGCGCCCCATCAAACTGGTCATTAAAAGAAAAATTTAACCTCTCATTAATGGAAGTTCATCATGAAGTTCCTTCCTATAAAGAGAACATAGGATCTAAAGTAAATAAAATCTTTACCAACCTTCCTGTAGGAAGGATTTTTCAAAGATTTAACTGGTCTATCTATGAAGATGCTGAATTATTCCATCCTGCAAAAAGCAAAAAAGAAATAAAAAGAAGTGACCTAATAAATCAAGAGAACGCTGGAGAGAGATTATTTTTACGAGTAGAAAGACAAACAATACGAAGATTACCTAAATCTTCTTCTATTGTATTTACAATAAGAGTTCACATTAACCCTCTATCTTCTATTGAGAATGACTTAACTTTATTAGGTGACTTAAAGCTTGCTTTAAGTCACCTAAATGAAGATCTAAAAAAATATAAATCAATTGATCAAATAGAAATGCCATTACAGTCTTGGCTAGATCATAGAATAAATAAGCTAATCTAATTACCTATATGATTTTTTAAGAACTTTTCTGTTTCTTGAAAAAATTGCAAACGATTTCTTTTAAGAGTTAAAAAATGGTCGCTATCCTCTTGTTCGATATACTTATAATTAACTCCAGCTTCTTCCATAGCATCTCTCATTTTCTGTCCATGCTTAAGAAGCACTCGTGAATCATCATCTCCCTGAACAAGCAAAACTGGTATCTTAATTTTATTTGCTAAATTAACTGGAGAAGTATCTTTTAGCTCCTGTCTAGATTTATTTCCTAGCATTATTCTTAGGGTTTCTTCGCCGCCATATCTTCTGCTATCATCTAGTAAATATAATAAGTCACTAACTCCTGCAAAACTAACAGAGCACTTATATAAGTCAGAAGTTGCTGCTCCCATCAAGGCAGCATAACCACCGTAACTTCCTCCAACAATGCATATCCTTTCCGGATCTGCTATTCCTTTATTAATTGCCCATGATGTTGCATCTTCAACATCTTCTTGCATCTGTCCTCCCCACTGACCTAATCCGGCTTTCATAAAATCATATCCGTAGCCAGTTGATCCTCTGAAATTCATTTGCACAACAGCGTAGCCTCTATTTGCAAAAAATGATGTCCAATAATCAAACCCTTTCGCTCCATCAGCAGCAATAGGTCCTCCGTGAGGAAATATAATGGTTGGTAAATTCTTGTCTTTTCCTTCAGGAAGAGTAAGGAAGGCTTCAATATCTAAACCGTCTCTTGCTTTATAAGTAATTGCCTCCTTAGGTGGAAGAACACTATTAGCTAGGGCTGGATAAGAATGGGCTACCAAATCAAGTGTACCCAATTTTTTATCTCCTAAATAAAAAGACCCGGGGGTACTGCTGTTTTCTACGAAGATAATATATCTATTTTCATCTCTGCTACTGGAACCAAAATAAACATCTTGATCAGGAAAAAGTTCATATATGTTTTTTTCAAATTCTGCTTCTTCTTTGTCCCAGGTAATCATATGATAGTTCTCGTCTCGGAAACTAATTCCTATAGGATCTTTTTTTCCCTTCTTATATCTTAAACGAGTCTCTACATCTCTTTCGGGGTGGGAAAAAACCAGTTCGGGTTCAAGGTTCTGCTTACTTATGTCCGCAGAAAAAATAGCAATCCTGCCATCCTTGTAAGCTTCATACCAAATCTTATTGGGATCTTCTCCAAAACCTAATACCGAAACTGAGTCTTCACTTAGAGTCTTGTATTTCCAAATAGTTCGCCATTTTGTTGAGCCATGATCTTGAAAAATTATGGAACCTTCACTTCTAAACCTATCGTAATTGATTCCAATTCTTACTTTTCCATACTCATCAGTCATCCAACCACCCGTCCCCGCAACTCCTTTTTTGATAATTTTTATAGTATTTTTCTTTACATTGAGCTTAACCACATCAGGAGATCTCATATTTGAAACTCGAACGCTCACAAGAATATGATCATCGTCATCCTCTAACCAGTCTATGATTCCAGTTTGCTGAGGTGGCTGCCAAGGCAGGTCTTTAAAATGCCTCTTCTTGAAAAGGGGCTCAAATCCTGTTCCATCAACGTTTACCCTCAGTAATCGTGTATTGTCTAATTTCGTTCCATAAAAATCAGCTGCTAGCCAAGCACTGGCAAGGATTATGTCATCGTTAAACCAATTAAAGCTCAATAATTTAAGAGTTTTATTATCAGAAGTCACTATAGGTCTTAAAGGTTTGTTCTCACTGAGATCTCTTACCAAAATAGCAGAATCACCATTTTGGAGAGTAGCATACATGGCTATCTTTTCACCATTTGGAGATATCTTTACTGTCCCTATTAGGGGAGGACTTCCAAAAACATCTGTTGGTATCTGTTCTTGACTATAAGTAACTCCACCAAAAATAAAAACAAGTGATATTAGTGAAATTGATAAAAATTTCTTTTCCATAAGTTTTCCTTATAAATTCTCTGATAATACAAAACTGCTATGAAATCCTGGGGGGATTTGCTGAGGAACTATTAATCTACATATGGGTCCCTTAGATAAATCTTCAGCTGGAAAAATTTGAATTTCGCCTTTCATGCTTTCCATGTTGGTTACAAATGAAATCAAATAACCATCATCCTCGCTAATTGAATTATGTCTTGGAGCAAATTGCATTTCACTACCAAAGCAGCCTTCAGGGAATTCATATTTTTGGCTGGACCCGGTCAAACTATCCATTTTAACTAAAGCATCAAAAAGAATAACATCTGTATCAGCTAAAGTTACATGATAGCTGTACCTTGAAGGTAAACCTCCGTATCGGTTATTAATAACAGGAAATTCACTCAATAGATCTTCTTTTCTTTCTTCTTTGGTTTGTCCTGTTTCTAGATTAAATCTATATCTGTGATAACAAGCATCCAACTTAAGCCAGGCTAACATTGTTCCATAAGGCCCTGATAGTTTCTGTCTAACTTCTTTTGAAGGTACGGGAGTAGACATCCTACACACATCCAAAACAACTTCATTTCCTTCTTCCCATGAATTGATAATGTGATAAATGTAGCAGGGTTCGGCATCAAACCACCTGATAGTGTCCCCCGATGCCATTCTTTCTAAAATTCCAAATCTGCTTTGTATCTCGGGATAAAAGCTAACTTTGTGTATGTCTTTTTCTAAAAGATTTGGATCCCAAAACATTGGAAGATCCATTAATATCGAATAATTGGGTGTAAAAGCCATGGAATGAGGTAATCTAGCACCAGGTAATTCTATTGGAGTAAAATTTACTAATTGAGAATCTTTATTAATGACACCATAAGTCATATAGGGAGGTTTCACTGCATAATCAAAGAAAAGTAGATCTCCATTACTTTCATCTGTCATACAATGTGCAGACATTAATCTAGCTCCTTTAGACTCTAGATCAATACTACCTAGAGTATTTAAAGTTACAGGGTCTAGTTTGTAAGCCTCTCCACATTGATAAAAAGTAGAAATAGCTTTACCTGCATGGATGGCAATATCAGTATTTGAATTATCTTTTAACCATAAATCAGATCCCCAAGATGTTTCTAAATCTCTATCAGGAGAATCCATCAAACCTGGCCAAATAGATTTTCCTGCTTCATCTTCCTTTACAAGGGACTGAGTCCTAATCCATTTATTTCTATAAGCAACTTGTCCGTCTCTAAATTCAGCTGCATGAACCATTCCATCACCATCAAACCAATGATGAAGTCCATAAGGTGTGTGTCTTTGATTTGGCCCATTCCTTAGATAGATACCAGAAAAATCTTTAGGTACTTCACCAATACATTCAAGCTTAGGTCTATCCAATTCCTTCCTAATGGGTTCATGAGCACCTACTAAATAAGGGTTGTCCCCAAAGTCTACTGGGTCTGTTAAAACTTCTGGTTTAGTCAATTATTTCTCCAAACAAGAATTATGTCCTATTTGTTAAATGAATAAAACTGGTTATTATGTTTAGCTACTGATTGCAAGGAATCTTATGACAGAAAAATATAGTATATTTGGAGCGGAACTTTCTCCTTATTCTGTCAAAACTCGATCTTATTTTCGCTATAAGAATATACCCCATAAATGGGTAATAAGAAGCCCTGCAAATGCAAATGAATTTCAAAAATACGCTAAGTTACCTATAGTTCCGTTAGTTATCACACCAGATAATGAAGGAATACAAGACTCAACTCCTATAATGGATAAAATGGAAGAACTTTATCCTGAACCAAGTGCCAACCCGGACGATGAAGCTTTAAAATTTATTTCTTTGCTTCTTGAAGAATATTCTGATGAATGGGGAAACAAGCACATGTTTCACTATCGATGGAAAGCTGAGATAGACCAAAAATCAGCAAGCAAGAGAATAGCTGAAACTAACCTGCCTACTTATATTAAATTTTTACCTGTAGTTAATAGTTTGATGAAAAATAAAATAGCTAAAACAGTTAAGCAAAGAATGAGTAATAGGTTGTGGGTTATTGGCTCAAATAAAACTACCGAAGAGCAAATAACTAATTCTTTTCATAATTTACTCACAAAGCTTAATTCCCATTTAAAAGTCAGAAAGTACATTTTTGGTAATAAACCTTCTTACGCAGACTTTGGTTTATGGGGTCAGATTTATAATTCTTATACAGATCCTACCCCTAGAAAGTTTATAGAAGATAAATATTATGATTTATTGCCATGGATAAGAAGAATGCTAAATCCAAAAGAGGAAGGTGATTACGAATCATGGGATTCTCTTTCAAACACTTTAATGCCAATTCTTAAAGAGGAAGTAGGTGAAATATTTCTTCCTTGGACATCAGAGATAACAAAATCAATGTCTGAAAAAAAGGAAGAGTTATCATTAATAATAAAAGGTCAAGAATTTAAGCATTCGATTGGAGGCCCTCAAAAGTATCATGTAAAGTCATTGGCAGTATTAAAAGATAAGTTTCATTATTTTAAAGGTAATCAAACCTTAGAAAGTATTCTTTCAGAAGCAAATTGTCTAAATTTTTTAAAGTAGTTTATCTAAATAAATCAGTATTTTATGTCAATAATTTCAAGTATTAGAAACCAAATAGCTAGATATGTTATGCCTAGAGTTTTATTAAATTGGTCTGATCCAAATATTGTTATAAGAAAAAGGGAAAAAAAAGAAAAAATAAGAAAGAAAGAAGGTCGACCACATGAAGTTTTTTATTTTCATGAACTACTAGACCCTTACTCTCATATAACAGCTCAAATATTAAATAAATTTAGATTAGAGTATTCTGTAAAGATTATACCTATGCTTGTTAATGAACCGCCAATCAAGACTGTTCATGAGCCTAGTTTGTATAGAAAGTACTGCCTTACTGATGCAATCAGAATAGCCCCTTTCTACGGAGTTAAACCTCCAGGAGAGAAGTTACCAGATGATCAGATTGTCTTATTGGCTCAAAGAATTCTATGTAGTTTTACAGAAGAAGAATTTATATCACGCATAGATGAAATTAATACTTTTGTTTGGTCTGGTAATGAAATTGCTTTGCAAGATCTAATCAATGAAAAAACTGTGTCTGAGGAAGTAGCTTTGGCCAAAATCTACGAAAATGAGAACAAAAGAGATGAAGTTGAAGCTTACATGGGATCAACTTTTAGTTACGAAGGAGAACTCTATTGGGGCATAGATCGTCTTGATCATCTTGAACTTAGATTAAAAGCTTTAGGTTTAAAGAAAAATCTAGGTGCAAATTATATATCTGAAAGATTGAAAACAAATGTGAGTGATAATCCTAATAACTCTGATATTAAGTTGGAATTTTACCCTTCATTAAATAGCCCCTATACCTCAATCTCGTTAGAAAGAATTAAACACTTACAAACAAACTACCCTATCGAAATTATTACTAAGCCCGTGTTGCCTATGCTCATGAGAAATATGACTATTCCTAGATACAAAGCAAAATATATATTTAAAGATACAGCAAGGGAAGCAAAAAAATATGACGTTCCTTTTGGTAAAGTTATCAGTCCATTGGGTAAACCAGCAGAAAGAGCTTACTCGCTGTTTCCTTGGATTGATAAAAAAGGATATGGCTTTGAGTACATAAGTAGACTTATGATTTCCTCCTTTAGAGAAGCGGAAGATATTGGGAAAGAAACCTATTTAATGAAATTGGTAGAAGACCTAGGATTAGATTGGAAGGAGGCCCAGAGTCACCTAGATACTGATAATTGGAAAGAAGTACTAGAAAACAATAGATTAGTTATGTATGAAGGAAATTCCTGGGGCGTACCGTCCTTTAGGTTGATTGATGGCCAAGAAACTTATACTACTTGGGGTCAAGATAGAATTTGGTTAATTGAAGAGGAAATAGTTAAACGTCTAAATAAACAGGAGTAAGAAATGGAAATTCATGGAGAATGCGACCCTCAATTTAGTAAAGTTAAAGAAACATTTAAAAAGTTGTATCAAGAAAACAGGGAGATTGGTTCTTGTTTTGCTGTATATAAAGACGGTATGCCTTTGGTAGATTTATGGGGAGGTTTTCAAAATAAAGAAAAAAATAAACCATGGAAAAAAGATAATTTAGTTACAGTATATTCAACCACTAAAGGAGTAGCAGCTTTGTGTATTGCTTTGGCAATGGAGAAGGGTCTTCTTAAGTATAAAGAAAAGGTAGGCACCTATTGGCCTGAGTTTGCTACTAATGGAAAGCAAAATATTACTGTGGGGATGCTCATGTCACATCAGGCTGGAATTTGTTCTCCGGAAACTAGAAATGTTGAAGACTATTACGATCAAAATTTAATGGCAGGAAAATTATCTAGCATGACCCCAATATGGGAACCTGGAACGGCATCTGGTTATCATTCAATGACTTTTGGTTGGTTAACTTCAGAATTAATACTGAGGGTAACTGGAAAATCTTTGGGGACTTTTTTTAGAGAAGAAATAGGAGAGAAGCATGGAATAGATTTCTTTATTGGATTACCTGAGTCTGAAGAGCATCGTGTAGCAGAGTTAGTGCCATTTGAGATAGAAAGAAACGAAGACTCTAAACAACAAAAAGTTGAACTAACAGAAGCACAAAAATCACAACGTAATTCTGTGGGGACTCTGAATATTCATAATACTAAAGCATGGAGGCAAGCAGAAATACCCTCTGCTAATGGACAAGGGAATGCCGGAGGTCTAGCAAAGCTATATAGCTTAATAGTTTCAGAAAATGAAAGCATAAAGCTTCTTAAAGACGATACAGTTAACCAGATGACTACTATGCAGATTGAAGGTAAAGATCTGGTCTTAGCTGTTCCAGTTAGGTGGGGAGTTGGTTTTGTACTAAATAAACATAAAATTATTTATGGACCGACTGAAGGGTCTTTTGGTCATTCAGGGTATGGTGGTTCTTGCGCTTTTGGAGATCCAGAAAATAAAATTGGTATTTCTTATGTAATGAATAGAATGTTAGATAATTTCAATGCTGATGGCAGATCTATAGAATTAATAAATTCAGTATATGACTGTCTCTAGAAATTAAACTTACTTTTAAATGAAAAAAGCCTACCCCTTACTATTTTTCTTAACCCTACTTAACACGCTTAACTTTGTAGATAGGCAGTTAATAGCAAGTTTTGCTAATTTTATAGTGCCTGACTTAGGTTTAACAGATGCTCAATTTGGATTTCTTACGAGCCTAGCTTTCATAGCCTTTTACTCAATCATGGGTCTGTTTATGGGGGTTTTAGCAGATACGGTTAATAGACCTAGGTTAATAGCTTTTGGGGTGATTTTATGGAGTGCTTTTACAGCCCTAACTGGCAATGCAAAAGGATTTATAAGTATGGCGATTCCAAGAATGTTTATAGGGGTGGGAGAATCAATCTTAACTCCTACATCTATGTCATTACTTTCAGATTCATTTCCAGAAAAGAGAATGGGATTTGCAGCTGGCTTCTATTATATGGGTGTCCCTATAGGTGTTGGTGTAAGTCTTTTAATTGCAGGATATTTAGGTGAATCTTTAGGATGGAGAAATTGTTTTTACCTGCTAGGAGGAATTGGTTTGTTGCTTGGATTCGGCACTTTACTCTTTAGGGAGAGACCAAGAAAAGTCACTCAAGATGAAGAGGAAAAACCTTCACTTTCATATTCATCCACTAAAAAAATAGTCCATACATTAATACAGGCTTTAAAGACTTCTTCAGCTCTTAAATTTACTATTCTTGCTGGAGTTCTCTATCACGTAGTGCTCGGAGCTGCTGTTTTTGAACAATTATGGTACGTTCAAGAAAGAGGTTTTGAACGTTCAGAGATTGCTCAAATTACTGGCTGGATTGGAGTTATAGCAGGAATGACAGGGAATCTGTTTGGTGGAGTAGTAAGCGACTGGTGGCAAGAAAAGACCAATCAAGGAAGGCCTATGTTTCTCTTTTGGTTAGCTCTAATTACTTTCCCTATATTTATTTACTATAGATTTTCTGAACCAAATACAGTTATATTCTGGATAGGTGTAGTTCTTGGTTTCTTTCAACTAGGTTGCTTCTTTGGACCTACTTTCTCAGTAGTTCAAGAATTAGTTCCAGGTAATATTAGAGCTACAGTGGTGGCCTTCTACATTCTTACTCTAAACCTCATTGGCCTTACATTAGGTTCTTTAGGTGGAGGTCTATGTGTAGACTATCTTAAGGCGCTTAATTACAACGAACCTTATACATCAATGTTAATAGTTTTTACTTGTATAAGTGCAGCTTCAATTCCTTGCTATTATCTAGCTGGGAGGAGGTACAAAGAAGACAAGAAGAGACTTGAAGGTTCTTTTTCTAGTTAATCATAAACTACTGAATAGCTACTTTCTTATTATTTATTCTCGCTAAAAACCTTAATAAAATTAGTAAATTAATAGCTCCCATAAATGAGGCAAAAGCAAAAGATCTATAATAATCACCATATAAATCAAAAAAGTATCCTCCAAAGAAACCTCCCATTCCCATTCCCATCCAACCAAAGAAAGAACCTAGACTATTTGCTCTACCGGCAAACTTAGCTGAAACCATCATTCTAGTGCAAACTAAGATACTGGACATAACACCCGAGTAAGTAAAGCCAAAGAAAGCAGCTAAAAGATATAAACCTGAAGGATTGGTGATATAAGGAAACCATATTACAGAGATAGTCTGCCCTATAGACATAAGAATATAAGCAGGTAGAGCTCCTATCATATCTCCCAACTTGCCCCCTAAGATTCTTCCAAAAGCACCACAAAACATCAGAACCATTAAGACACTGGTTGCAAATTCTATTGAAAAGTCAGTGTCAGTTAGCAAGGGAACTAAATGAACAATTGGAACAGACATACAAATGCAGCAAAATATCACAGCTGAACACAACCAAGTTATGACTTCCTTTTCCGATAAAGGAAAATCTCTAAACTCTTCAGTTGAAGTCCTAGCTGCTTCACGCCAAGGCGATTCTCTAATAAACAATGCAGCTGGGATTGCGATTATTAAATAAACTATAGCCATTGTGAAATAAGCTTCGCGCCATCCTTCGCTCTCTATAATGATTCCTGTAATATAAGGAATTAGGCCTTGCCCTACCGCCCCCCCAGAAGCAGTCAAACCGAGGGCTAATCCTGGATTATTACGAAACCAAAAACCTACATTAGCAAACAAAGGGGAAGTAACCATTGCATTACCAAATGCACCGAAAAGAAAGTAAAAACCGTAGAAATAAAAGATACCAGTATGGTTGCTTAATAAATATAGAGATAAAGACATCATTAAAGCAGCAACAATTCCAAACCATCTCGTTCCGTACTTATCAGCTATATAACCCCAAAAAATTCCAAAAGCTGCTGAAGAAAACGAAATAACTGTATAAGCTAAAGAAGTATCTGCCCTAGACCATCCAAACTCCAGTGATAAAGGTTTCAAAAAAACTGAAATTGATGCCAAAGTACCAAATGATAATGCACTTAGAATGAAGACTGAAATGACCATGACCCAAGCATAAATTGGATCTTTGGCACCCCTTGTATTCATAAATATTTATAAAGAGTTTAGTTACTCTTCCATCCAGTTGGGTACCTTAAAGTCCTTAGGGTCTATTAGAACCCCTGGATTCATTATTGAATTAGGATCTATACCTGCCTTTGCTGCTACCAACATCTTATTAAATTCTTCAGGTCTTTGTAGATCATAGCCTTTAACTCTATGGTCTCTGCCTACTGCATGATGATGAGTTACAGTTCCTCCTTCAGATACACATATCTCGTTAGTAGCTATTTTTATATCTTTCCATACTTCAATCATAGTTGAAGGTTTTGCATAGGCTGTATATGAAAAATAAGGGGCTAATCCGTCGGGGTAAGTATGAGTCAATCTACAAGTTACCTTAGTTTCTTTTCCAGAAATTTTCTTTATAACCTCTTCAGCTTTAACTTTAAGTCTTTCAATGAAATCATACCCTTTATCCCAAGTTACAGAGGTTTCAAAAGTATCTTGAATAATTCCTCTTCTAACTGCTGCTTCACGATAATATGGAGCTCTTATAAAGCTATTCCTCCAAGTTCCTGATGCACCTGTTTTATGAGCATCTTCCTTCTTTTCTTTAGGAAGTTCATACTGACCTCCACATTCTGATGCAATTTCCAAGGCTCTACTTAACCAAACATCCATTTCATGATCAGCAGATTCAAAAGATACTATCAATAAATGTTTAGTTCCATCAGCTGCTCCATTAAAGAAGGCTTCATCAGCATCTAGAAGTCTACAATTTGCAGGAAACAATCCTGATTGGCTGATAAGTCTTGTAGCATTTAGAGCATCAGAATAGTCATCAAATAAAACAGGGCTAGAGGCTCTAAATCTAGGTCTTTCTTGCAACCTCATCCACGCTTGCGTAATAACTCCCAATATTCCCTCTGATCCAATCATTAAACGATCAGGGCTAGGTCCAGCTCCTGAACCAGGTAACCTTCTTGATTCCAAAATACCTGAAGGAGTAACAGTAGTTGTTGATTCTACAAAATCATCTATGTGAGTATATAAAGTAGCAAAATGTCCACCTGATCTTGTAGCAATCCACCCTCCTAGAGTTGAATGTTCAAAGCTTTGGGGGAAATGTCTAAGTGTTAAATTATGCTTTTTCAGCTCCTCTTCTAAGTCAGGTCCTAAAATACCTGCCTGTATTAAAGCAGCCCTACTATCCTTATCAACCTCAAGTACTTTATTTAGGTTTCTTAAATCTAAAGAGATAACTCCTGTAAAAGAATCTCCTACATCGGTTTCTACTCCTCCACAAACACTAGATCCCCCTCCATAGGGTATGACAGCAGTATTATTATCATTAGCCCAATCCATAATACTTACTATATCTTCTTGATTGTTAGGAAAAGCTACTAGATCAGGAGGATTAGGAAAAGATGACAGCATTGCTCTTGCTACATCTGGAAAAGACTTTCCATAAGCATGATTAAGCCTCTCTAGCTTGTCATCAGAAAATAGTGGTTTTAAAGAACCAGGTAACTTAATTCTTGGTTTTCTTAAATCTATTTCACTAGCTGATGGAATAGGCAAGACATCAACTTCACTAAGATTAAAATTTTTAAGTATTCTATTCTCTACTGCTTGCTCCTCTTCTTCTGTTAAGACTTGATCTGCATAACCCCACCCCCAGAATTTTCTTTGTTTCACGCTATCTCCTTTTACTTTATTTATAGATCACTCAGTTAAACAACTCCCAATCTGCCCATCTAAATCTAATGATGCAGTTATTGCTCCATATACATCAGTATTGTCCATCGTGCCGGTAAAGTTTTCTGCACCCGGACCATAAGCATATATAGGAACAGGGACACCAGTATGAGTTCCACTTCCTACTGCCGTATTAAAAGAAATTTTTACACCTTGGCTAGTGTAATCGACTGGATTAGTGGGTTCTATGAGAAGTCCCCCCGTCTCATGATCAGATGTTACAACAACCAGAGTATCATCATTATCTTTAGCGTATTCAAGAGCCCATTCTATAGCTGTATCTAGATCTTTCATTTCAGTTATTAAATAATCTAAATTATTGACATGACCTGCCCAATCTACCTGGGAACCTTCTGCCATGATAAAAAAACCTTCACAACCTTCATCAACAAAACGATTTGATCTATTAACAGCAAATTGAACCATTTCTCTTAATGATGGTTCGTATATGTGATTTTCTGGAGTATCAATATTCCTTAAGTGTTCATCAGCAAAAAGACCAAAGACTTTCTTTGAAGTATTTGGAACGAAATTTAACATCTCTTCTTTAGTTGTTAGTAAAATATTATTGTCTTTTAATTCTTCAATTAAATTTCTTCCATCCTCTCTCTTACCTCCTAAATTTTCAGGTAAGAAAAAGTGCCTCCCTCCCCCTAAGAATGTTGAAACTTTGGCGTTAAGCATTTGTGAGCTGATTTCATCTGTTTTCCACCTTAGATCAATATGTGCTGCAAAAGCTGCAGGTGTAGCATGCGTAATTTCAGATGTTGCTAATAAAGAGCTTACAAAACCAAATCTATTAAGAGTCTCTGTTAAGTTCTCTAAAGATTTTTTATTGGAATCAAGTCCTAAATAAGTGTTATTAGTCTTATATCCGGTGCTATATGCAGTTGCAGAAGAAGCAGAGTCAGTAACAACTCCATCTTCTGAGTGCGTTAGAACAATTCCTGAATAAGGGAAATTATCTACTGATATTCTTGAGTTGCTCCCTCCGGTTATTAATCTATAAGCTGTAATTTGACTCAAGCTCATGCCGTCACCAATAAAAAGGATTAGATTTTTAGCCTTTGATGAAGAAGAGTATTTTCTTTGCGTAAGAGTTGAAGCAGGAACTGACTGTATATAAGAGTCTTTTTCATCTAAGCTTGCTATTCCAATTGGCAAGTTTTTCATGATCATGTCTTGGGCATAAGAATAAATTCCCCAACCACCAATAAAAATACCTAAGATTAGAAAAATAACACTCCATAAAATCTGCTTTGTTTTCATTCTTTAAATCTCCTTAAATTTTTATTTTACATCTTATTTCTTAAATCTCTTTGGATTGATTTAAAAAACCCCGCATAAAGCGGGGCTTTTTTAAGAAGATGTATCTCAACTGTCTTCTAAACTACCAATCTTTAAGATGGTAGCCGGAACCGGGGATACCCCGTGTCAGAAGGCACCTCCTGTAATTCCTGCTAATAAATAAATACTAATTTGGACCACCTCCTTTAAAGGGTAATAAAATTACCTGATATCTGATCCCCCTTGTAACAAATCAAATTCAGAACATCCAGGTCATAGATTAACAATATTCCTTACATTACAAAACAAAAAATTTGATAAAAAAAAAGGCCTCGAAAGAGGCCTTTTAGTATTAGGGATCTTAGAAAAAGTAATTAAAACTTAAAGTCACTAACCTAGGTTGCCCTAAGGTTCCAATAACTATGCTATCTCCTCCGTCAAGCAGATAATAGTTTGGAAAGTGCTGAACATCCATGTAGTAATCTTCATCAAATAAGTTTTCTATATTTAACATCACTTCCCAATCTTCTGAAGTTTGTCCGATTTGAGCATTTACAAGTGTATTGCTTGGATTAGTTACAGGATCCCATGCCTGTAAGCCTTCATAACTACCTGTATGACTTATTTGAAAGCTAGCAGCTAAGTTTCTTCCATTGTTTGCCGGTTTTAAATAGTCAGCTGATAGATTAACCCCTGATTTTGGAACAACTGGAGGTGAATTGCCTCCTAGGTCTACTCCTCCAACAATAGTTCCATTTTTCCATTCAGCGTCTACCCAACCAGCTGAGAAAGATAACTTTAAGAAATCACTCATTCTGACAGCAAAATCTGCTTCAAATCCAAATTGATCTGAATCACCCAGGTTTACTATTCCTTCTACAATTCCACCTCCATTTGGGTCTTCTATTTGATACTCAATCTGTCTATCATCATATGCAATGGAAAAAGCGGCTACGGATCCGCTTACTCTACCGTCTTCAGATCTGCCCTTCCAGCCTATTTCATAACTAGTTGCTTCTTCTTTATCAAAACCAAATAAGCTTGTTGAGCCAGCTAAATTACTAAGGTTGTACCCTCCAGGTTCGTACCCCTTAGACGCTGTAAAATAAACAATAGAGCCGTCTTCTCTGTTGCGAGTTAAAGAAAATTTAGGAAGAATTTCTGTATCACTCTTATCACTTGATAAACCGCTATCAAGGTTAGCACTCTCATTCTCCCATTTATCTATTCTTAAACCTAAACCGAGTTCCCACTCATCAAAACTAGTTGTCATATTCGCAAAAGCAGCTAAGTGGCTCTTATCTCTATCTCTCAGCTCAAAAGGCGTTCTTAAACTTAATTGTTCTTCAGCTTGAGTTAAAATTTGACCTGCCCAAACACCTGAGCAAGTATCCATTCCTGCAGCACAGCCTAAAGGACCGGTAAAATTATCCCCAATTGCCTGAGTATTCCACCAGATTAGTTCAGAACGCATCTTTTCTTCATACATAGAATAATAAAGTCCTCCTAGCCATTGAATTGGACCATCATCTGTAGAAGTTAGTCTTAACTCTTGAGTAAAGACTTTCATGTCTTCTGGTCTTATTAAATCCAATAAATACTCTGGACTTATATCAAGATCACTGTAACGGGTACTTTCAGTGTCAGTGTGTGAAGTCACTGAAGTAACATCCATGCCATCATATTCCCAAACTAATTCAAGCATTGCAGAGACGGTGTCTCTCTCATGTCTTGGATTTGTTGTAGTATCAACAGTATTAGGATGCTGAAGTGAATTCTTATCAAGCTCTCTTATCCAATGATTGTTAGGGCCCTCATAATCATTCCATCTAAATGATGCATATGCAGAAACTATGTCATTTACTGGTCCAGCTACAGAAATACGCACACCTGACTCCTCCGACTGTCCTATATCTTCATCATTATTTGCAGCTAAGCCATTTACCCTAGGACTGTTTGGGTTTACTAAATAGCCATCATTTGTAGAACCAAAGGCAAATAATCTAATTGCCCAATCATTCTCAAGTGGATTATTAATACTAATTTCGCCATCTGCAATGCCTTGCTCTCCTACAACTGCCTTAACTCTTTTTGAAGAGCTTGAAGGATCAGGTCTAGCACTTACAAATTTAATTGCACCCCCTATATTGCTACCGCCATACAAGGTACCTTGAGGACCTTTCAGGACTTCTATTCTTTCTAAATCACCAAATCTTGAGGAGGCATCTGAAAAGACCTGAACATCGTCTAAGTAGAAACCTACTCCTTGCGTATTACCGAATGAGCCTAATCCTCTAATAGAAACATTAGGGAAGCCATCAGCTCTTGGGGAAAGGTTAAGATTAGGCACTAAGAAACCAACATCTTCTAGACTTTTAATATTCTGTCTATTTATGTCAGCTCCCCCAATAGCCTGAACAGATTCTGGAATATCTAAAAGACTTTCCTCTCTTTTTCTAGCTGTAACAACGACTTCATCAACCGTATCAGCAGCAACAAGATTATTGGAATGTATACTTGGAAAGATTAGTAAACATAACGCCACAATAAAACTTATGTTTAGCTTGTAAAATTTACTCATAATTTTCTCCCTATTTATTGAGCAAAAAAGTAAAAACTTTCTATTTCTTTTAACAAAGATGCCTAATAGGATCAAAAAAGTCCTTACTTTAAGCGCAAGTCTATTTGTATTTAAATGAAAAAAAGTTCTAATAGATAATAAACATATGGCTTTGATCATAATTTATTAAAAGGGCTCTCTTTAGCAGTCTAAATGAAAGCCCTTACTAATCCCGGGGAGAAATTAGTAATGTAATTCTATGAGGATAAGGTAAAAAAGCTTGGAAGAGAATGTAAGTAAGGTTGGATTAGCAAGTAAACAGTCAAGAATGATTCTTTTTCCTATAGTTTGAAGGTGTTAATCCTACTTTTTCTTTAAACTTTCTACTAAAGTGAGTACTATCATTAAAACCACTCATAAATGCTACTTCAGTTATGCTATATAGAGAGCTGGAGGAGCTAGCCAATAAAAGCTTAGCAAGTTCTAATCTTTTCCTCATCAGATACTGTAATACGGTTTCTTGCTCTCGTGTTTGCTTAAAAATCCAATGTAAATATCGGACTGATATCCCTAACTCTTCTGAAATCTTCTTCGGTGAAAGAGAAGAATCAGACATATTAACCAGCATATATTTTTTTGCCGCTACTAATTGAATATCCTTTATTTTTGATGGCTTTTCTTCCTCCATACCTCCCAAAGCAAAAACTAGCATAGATAAATTAGACATAATCAAAGGAACAATAGCTTTTGATTGATAAATAGGATTGTCACTTGTATTAATAGCAAATTCTGCTATTAATTCTAAATAACTTCCCAGTAGTTTAGCTGAAGCTTCTGGAGGGCTAATTAATTTACTTTTTAGATTTTTATAAATCCTTGGTATCCAGCTTCTTACGAGAGATGTAGGCATATAAACAACAATAATGCGTGACCTTTTGGTTAGTTTGAAACTTTCCGGTAAGTTATTATTGTCTATAACTAAAATACTACCTTTTTTTAAAATGTAGTTATAGTTCTTAAAATTTACTTCTACCTCCCCTGATACCACATAAAACTCTTGTAAGATATCTAAAGTCTTTTCTTTTTTATTGAAATCAAAGTCAGTAAATAGGTCAGTGGGTTCACTTCTGGCCTCTAGCACCCTAAGATCACCAATCTGGCCTAACTTCAATTCATATTTAGATTCATCATTAGACCTTTTTCTTAAGTTAGCTTCTGAAATAAAGTTTTTTCCCATTACCTCTTCCCATTCCTTTTTTTGTTTAGAAGAGAGTGCGGGGAGTGTTTTACTTGGAATACGCATTAAGATTTAATAAAAAACTAAAACACTAAACCAGAGTTAAGAATACCTTTAGGATCAAAAGTATTCTTAAGAGCTTTCATGTAATTAATTTCTTCTTTACTTCTGCTCAGATGTAAATAGTCCTTCTTTTCAAAACCTATTCCATGTTCGGCTGATATGGAACCGCCAATACTTTTTAAAGGATCATAAACTGAATTCTCTATTTTTCTAATAATATCTGGGTTTAAATCTCCGGTCCCTACTACCAAGTGTAAGTTTCCATCTGCTAAATGACCCCACACTATATGATGGTATTCATCCCAGTTTTTTTTAAGGTTCTTTTCAACTTCGGAGACATATTTTTCCATTTCATTAATAGGTAAACTCACATCAAACATTACTGTAGGTCCGTATTGAGCCTGCTTCTCTACATCATCCCTTAAAGCCCATAGAGATAATCTTTCTTTTTCAGATTTAGCTAAAACTGCATCTACAATTATTTCTTCTTCAAAAGCTTTATTCAACAATAGTTCGAAATGCTCTTCATCTTTAATTTGATCTGACCCCATTGACTCAACAAGAACATAAAAAGGTATGTTTTTCTCTAAAGGTAAGGCTGTATCTTCCAAGTGATTAGTTACCATCTCATAAAATTCTTTCCACATAACCTCATAGGCACTCATATTGCCTCCTAACCCTGAGTCGATATGTTTTAGAAACTTAATAACAGAAGAAAAGTCTTTTACACCTACTATAGCTGTATTTTGACTTATGGGCGCTTCTCTTAACCTCAGAACACACTTAGTAACTATTCCCAATGTTCCTTCTGTACCAATAAATAATTGTTTCAGATCATAGCCAGCATTGTTTTTAATCATTTTATTCATTGAAGAAAGTATTGTTCCGTCTGAAGTAACAGCTTCGATACCAAGCACTGAATCTCTAGTCATACCATAACGTATAACTCTATTGCCTCCGGCATTTGTAGAAATATTTCCTCCTATAGAACAAGACCCTCTAGCTCCTAGGTCTAGTGGAAAAAACATATTTTGTGATTCAGCCTTCTCCTGAATTGCTTGTAAAGTTACGCCAGATTGGCAACTAATAGTTCTACCTATTGGGTCAATATCCAAAACTTTATTCATTCTTTCAAGTGAAATAATAAGCTGATCAGAAGAAGATCTCGTGCCATAAACCAAACCTGTTAGACCACCATGAATTACGACTTTCTGTTCATATTTATTACATAAAGCTAATATTTCTGAAACTTCCTGGGTTGTCTCAGGCCTCACTATGACCGTTGCTTCTATGGGCTCTTCCGTGTGTAACCCTCCAGCCGTCCTTAAAGAAACATCCTCATCAATTAATAAAGCATTTTTCGGTAGGAAGTTTTGCAGGTCCTTTAAAACATTTTCTTTCAACATAAAAATACCTCCTTCCTTTAGAAAGAGTTATAAAGTTAGAGAATTATAAAAGAATCTTTTTTTAACTAGCTTCCCAAGCTGCTTGAGCATCTTGCCAAGTAACTACAGCTACAGTATTTCCCTCTTCATCTATAAAATGAAGTGGGCCAAGAAAAGTCATATAAAATTCACTGTCTTCTGTAAAATGCGTTTCGTCATGTCTCGCATTACAAGGCTCATATCCATAACCAGGGGCCACAGCTGTTGTACCGCCTTCTTCATCACCGCCTCTTACATTCATCTTACCTTTAGTTAGAAAATATTCTCCAGGTCCTATGTGAATGTGTCGGTGAAAAGAAGATCCTTCTGGACAATCAAAAATGGCTGCCCATGAACCCATTTCTGGTGATACGTTTAATAATTTCCAAGTAATCCCCCCTACTGCTAATGGCGGTGGAAATGGCTTCCACTCATTACCATCAATTTGGACATACCTGCCTTTTAATTGTTCTTGATGTTCTACGTCACTCATGTTTTTTTCCTCCCTTAAGTGCAAATTGCCTTAAGTAGAGTATTATTACTTTATTATGAGTGCAAGTAATAATTACTTAAAATGTAATTAGTTATCAAAAATAATTCTAGGAATTACGCTATAAAAAAGGACCTCTTGTTGGGAGGTCCTTTTAAAAAGAACTAATTAAGCTTAAAAGTTATAGCTTAAGCTTGCTGAAAATATTCTTGGATGTCCATGAGTACCTATTATTATACCTGGCACATCATCAACTATTCCTTGAACAAAATTCGGAAAATTCTCTAAATCAGTGTAATACTCTTCGTCGGTAAGGTTATCCATATTTAACATAAACTCCCATGGACCTTGCACTAGTCCTATTTGAAGATTAACTACATTTGAACTAGGATTCTTTATAGCATCCCATGGAGGCATACTCATTCCTTGTCCATTGTGATTCCATTGAAGGTCTATAAACACGTCCGCTCCACTAGGAGCTGGTAAATAGTAGCTAGCTGCTAAAGTATAACCATTATCAATTACATTAGAAGGTACTAATCCGCTCAAATCTGTTCCGTCAGGCATCACTGTTCCATCATCCCATTCAGCATCTAACCATCCTGCTGCTAGAGAAAGAGTTAAATTGTCTGTAGCTTTAACTGATAAATCAAATTCAAATCCTGATTGCTCTGTATCACCAACATTAGTTATTCCTTCTATTAATCCTGGTCCATTAGGATTAGCAGTAAGAATTTGGTAGGCCCTATCTTTATAATCAATCATAAAATAGGCAGCAGAGAGAGATGCCTTTCCATCCATTATTGTTCCCTTCCAGCCTATTTCTTGTTGATTAGCCTCTTCAGCTTGGAAAGCTAATAATGTAGGAGCTCCTGTTGGGCTTAAGATAGGTGTACTTCCATTTAGACCTCCTGGTTCATAACCCTTAGAGGAAGTGAAGTAAACAATAGAATCTTCTAAGCTTTTAGTAATAGATAAGCGAGGTAAAACTTCAGTATCATTTACAACTCCACTATGGATAGCACCATTAGTTGCTGAATCTAAGTTATCTTCATCCTCTTCCCATTTATCTACCCTCAGACCAAAATCATATCTCCAAGTATCTACTTCGTAAGAAACATTACCAAAAGCTGCTCGGTGTGTATTTTCTTCATCTCTAAGCTCAAAAGGTAATTCAAAATCTGCATCAGGAAGAATAATGCCTGGTCCAAAATGAAGGTAAGAATCCATTTTATTAACATAATTAGACAGGTAGACTCCACCAATCCATTGAAAATTACTATCAGTAGTCGATGTGAATCTAATTTCTTGTGTTGTAACTTCCATCTCTTCAGGTCTATAAGTGTTCATAAACCAGAATTGAGTTAAATCAACATCAGTAATACGTGTACTTTCAGTATCTGTGTAAGAAGTTATAGAAGTCAGATCAAATCCTTCCATTTCCCATACAAGCTCTATTTTAGCTCCAGTAGTTTCACGATCATGTGAAGAATTCAGTCCTGCATCTAAAGTTTTTGGATATGTCATATTAGGTGGTGTTCCTAATTCTCTAGCCCAATTATTAACTGGACCATCATATTCATTAAAACGAAAAGAAGCGTACATTGAAAGATTATCTGAAAGAGGGCCTGCCAGAGATATACGACCACCGCTTTCATCATAGGCTCCAACATCTGGATCTTGGTTATCAATGTTATCTGAATTTGGGTTTGTCATAAATCCATCGTCTTCCCTAGAAAAAGCAAACACTCTCATTGCCCAACCGTCACCAACAGGCATATTAAGGGAAGCCTCTAGATCAATAACTCCCTGATCTCCTCCTAATACTTTAACTCTTCCTGAAGTTTCATCTGCTGAAGGTCTTTTACTAACAAATTTAATAGCTCCACCTATATTACTTCCACCATATAAAGTTCCTTGTGGTCCTTTTAAAACTTCTATTCTATCCAGATCGCCGAATCTAGAAGACGCATCACTAAAGAGCTGAACATCGTCTAGATAGAATCCGACACCTTGAGTTAGTCCAAAGGCCCCTATTCCTCTAATAGAAACATTAGGATAACCATCAGTTCTCATTGCAAGGTTTAAATTAGGTATCGCTAGACCTATTTTATCTAAACCCTTTATATTTTGGCGGTCTATTGCGCCTCCTGATATTGCAGAAACTGATTCAGGAATATCTAAAAGACTTTCTTCTCTTTTCCTTGCTGTAACAACAACTTCCTCAATTCCATCCGCGCTTTCATCATCTGCAAACAGAGTGAAAGGGAACGAAATTAAGCTTAAAAAAACTACAAAAACAATATTTCTTCGATTGTTAAACATATCTCTCCCCAATATTAGATATAATAAAGTCGATAATTTATCCCAAAAATGCTTTTATAACAACGTATTTAGTATAAAAAGGAAGAAATATGACAATAAATGAACTTGATAAGCCTAACGCAGAAGGCACTGAAGAATTCATCATGAATCAAACTATGATGAGAATAAAAGATCCAGAGATCTCATTGGATTTCTATGTAAATGTCCTTGGAATGACCCTCATAAAAAAATTGGATTTTCCAGCTATGGAATTTACCTTATTTTTCTTAGGGTACTTAAGGCCTGAAGATAAGCCCGTTCCGGATGATCCTCAGAAAAGGGCTGAATATGCATTTTCTCAAAAGGCTATGATTGAATTAACTCATAACTGGGGTACAGAAAAGGATGATTCTTTTAGCTATCATGATGGTAACACTGACCCTAGAGGATTTGGACATATAGGTATAACAGTTCCTGATGTATACGCAGCAAGTGAAAGGTTCGAAAAATTAGATGTAGAGTTTGTAAAAAGACCTGATGATGGAAATATGAAAGGCCTAGCTTTCATAAAAGATCCAGATGGCTACTGGATAGAAATCCTTTCATCAACTACTTCTTCAAAATTCTAATAAGGTAAATACTTATGGAAATTAAAGACTTAGCTCTAAGATTGGATCGATTAGAATCTAAAGAAGAAATAAAAGAATTAGTTTCAAAGTATGCAGAAGCTTGCGATCAACAAGATTTAAAGTATTTAGAGGGATTATTTACAAAAGATGCTGAATTTTTCTCTCCCAATGGAATGTTGCAAAGCAAGGGACGCCAAAATATTATAGAAATGTACAAAGAAGTCTTTCAGACTAGAGGACCTTCTTTTCATTGGACACACGATGTTAGGGTGAATTTGAACTTTAAAGACACTTCCAAGGCTACAGGAACCGTCTACAGTCATGCGGAGACTACTAGAGACGGAATAGCTAGTCTTGCAGCAATGAGATATGACGATGAATATTCAAATGATGAAGGAAATTGGAAATTCTGTAAAAGAGTTATCAATTTCTTTTACTACGTCAAAACTTCTGAATATGTAGATGATTTAACCAAGACCCTAAGAGTAAATGGAGTAAATGCAAAAGTTCCAGCAGATATACCTGAGTCAGTCCCAGCGTGGATAGAATTTCAAGAAAAATTTAAGAAATGAAAAAAAATAGTTCTAACTCAGACGAAATGCTGTCTCTTGTAAAAAGAGCTCTAGATCACTTTGAGAATAAGACCACTGATCAAGCTGACCAGGTAATGTCTAACCCAGTAGAGGCATATGTAGATCCAGATAGATATGAGAGCGAAATCAATAGAATATATAAAAAACTGCCGTTAGCTTTGTGTCTCAGTAGTGAACTACCATCTAAAAATACATACAGAGCAATGAATGTTGTTGACACTCCGGTATTAATAACTAGATCTGAAGATATGAAAGCAAGAGCATTCTTAAATGTTTGTCGCCACAGAGGTTCTCCTGTTTGCAGAGAAGGATCTGGTCAAAATAGAAACTTTATTTGCCCTTACCACGCATGGACTTATAACCATGAGGGGAAGTTAATAGGAATGTATGGTGAAAAAACTTTTGGTGAAATAGATAAAGAGGAATTTGGATTAGTTGAACTAGAGTGTTCAGAAAGCGCTGGCTTGGTTTGGGTAATGTTATCACCTGAAATAAAATTTAATATAAATGAATGGTTAGGCGATTTTGCTTTGGAACTTGAAACACTTAATCTAAAAGATTGGTATATTTTTGATCAAAGAGAGCTTGAGGGTCCTGGTTGGAAAGTAGCTTTAGATGGCTATCTAGAAGCTTATCATCACAACCAATTACATGGAGATACAGTCGGGAAGCATACCGTTGGAAATTTGCTTGTTTTGGATACTTATGGACCTCACCAGAGATTAACTTTTGGCAGAAAGTCATTAAAAGATCTTATTGGTAAACCTGAATCAGATTGGAATTCGCCTCTTGAAAATATAAGACTAATACATTCTGGTTTTCCTAATCTTTCTATTTCTGGAGTTTTAGGAGATCACTGTTTGGTAAGTCAGATTTTCCCTACTTCTTCACCTGAAAAAACCATTACCAGACAAACGATTCTAGCAGCAAGGGAGCCTAAATCTAAAGATGAAAAGGAAGCTTCTGAAAACTTCAATCAAATGGTTTTGCAGGCTGTTAAAGACGAAGACTATAAAATGGGATTACAAATTCAATCAACTATTTCTAAAATGAGTTCTTATAATTTTGTTTATGGAAAGAACGAGCCCGCTGTCCAAAATTATCATAATTGGATCAAAAGGTTTATGGGTAAAGATGGTTCTGATTGGTAACCGCTTCTTCTGATGAAAGTTATAGATATCCATGCACATATAATCTTACCTGAAACTTTAAATGTCCTTGATGACCTAGGACCTGAGATAGGCGGTACAGATCAAGACCCTTGGTTTAGAGCTGGAAACTATAAACTAGAAGGAGTTAGATATAAAAACACACCCTTCATGGATGTAGGTCTACGATTAAAGGCCATGAAAGAAATGGGAATTGACTTTCAGGTTGTTTCGCCCAACCCTATTACTTATTTTCATTTTATTGAAGCCAAACAAGCAGATAAATTTTGTAAAATGCACAATGATTCTTTAGCTAAAATTATTTCTGAAAATCCAACTTCTTTAGGCGGCTTTGCTGCTCTTCCCATGCAAGACCCTTTGATGGCAATTAAAGAACTGAATAGATCAGTTAAGGAACTAGGTTTATTGGGGGGCTATATAGGAACTGATTTTCCTTTAGGAATAGATAGCAAAGAAATGGATGAATTTTATTCTAGTTGTTGTGAGCTAAATGTGCCCTTATTTATTCACCCAGCTCCACAAGGAATTAATGGTCCTTTTTGTGATAAGCGACTTGATGACTATAGCCTAGACTTAACTATAGGTTTTGCGAATGATGAAAGCGTTGCCCTAAGCAGAATAATTTTTGGAGGTGTCTTAAAAAGACATCCAAATATTGATATATGTATTAGTCATGGTGGAGGAAATATTGCATTCTTAGCAGGCAGGTTGGCTAAAGCTGCAGAAAAAAGACCTACCTCGCCTGACTGGTTAAAAAAAGAAGGAGAGTTTCTTAAATACTTAAAGAGAATTTGGTTTGATAATCATGTCCATCAAAAAGAATCTCTGGAACTTTTAGACTCAGTGGTAGGCAGTGAAAGACAGGTTTTGGGAACTAATTTTCTTGGTTGGGATCAACCAGATAAAAATAATCTTGCTTCTACTCCACCTTTCCTTGCAGATAATGCAAAAAAACTTCTACGTTTAAATTAGTTTCTAACTAGTCTCTTCCTATATTAGCCAGAACGCTATTCATAACACCGCCGTCGATTAGGATGTTTTCTCCATGGACATAAGAAGAGTCCTCAGAAAGAAGAAACATAACTACTTTAGCTACATCTTCAGCACTTCCTAGTCTTCCTAGTGGAACCATGCTTTCTCTCTTTTCTCTTTCTTTTTGGTTTTTATAGTGCGAAGCTGCCATACCTGCGTTGATGAATCCAGGTGATACTGCGTTTACACGTATTCCTTCTTTACCCCACTCAAGAGACATTTGCTCAGTAAGCATGACAATGCCCGCTTTCGCTGATGCATAGGCTCCTGAGTGAATTGCAGGGTGCTTTCCACCACTAATAGAACTTATATTCACAATATTTCCTCCACCATGTTTAATCATGGCTCTAGCAACAGAGCAACTGACTATAAAACAACCAAGAAGGTTTACATTTATGACATCTTTAAAATCTTTAACTTCTTGCTCTAAAAGACTTCCAAATCTTACTATTCCGGCACAATTAACTAGAGCATCTATTGAACTTCCAAAGCCATTAATGCTTTCAGTAACTGATTTTTCATCAGTTATATCTGTTGGCAAAGCCAATGAATTAGGAATTAACTTAGTAAGATCTTCTAGTTTCTTTTCATCTAAATCCATAAGACCCACACGATAGTTATTTTCGCTTGCTTTTTTTGCAATTTGAGAACCTATGCCCCCAGATGCACCAGTTACTATTAAGTTTTTCATTTCTTACTATTCTTTTTTAAGATTCTTTCAGAATAGGAGGATACTCTCCAACCTTCTGGGTCTTTAACTCTTTCCAAGGGAGGAGTTAGATCTATTTCCTTACCATTTAGAAAAACATTTTTAATTAATTCTTTATTTCCTAAGACAGTTACATCTTTTGAGGGGTCACCGTTTATGAGTAATATGTCAGCTAAATAACCTTTTTTAAGTAAACCAACTTCGCCATCTTTTCTTAAAGCTTTAGCTGCGTCTAAAGTGGCACTTTTTATTGCCTGCAGTGGAGTTAGGCCAAGTTTCTCTACAAAAACTTGCATTTCTTTATAATGCCAATCTCCATAAGGAGTTACTGAAAATCCTGATTCACTGCCACATAACAAAGGAACTCCACTTTCAAAAGCTTTTATTAATATATCTAAATTATCTTCAATTTCCTTTTCAAATATTTCTTTATAAGTTTTTGAGGCTCCCATCTCTTCTGAATAATCAATTAAATTAGCTTGGAATGTAAAAGTAGGAACGATAGGAACTTTCTTTTCAATTACAACTTCTAAAGCCTCTTCGTTCATATAAGTGGCATGAAGAACAAGATCCATTCCAGCTAGAACAGAATCTTTTACACTATCAGCACTTCTACAATGTCCTACCACAGGTATACCTAATTCATGGGCTGTGTCACATGCAAGTTTAAGTTCGTCATAACTCCACGCTTTAACTTCTCCTTCTGAGAATTGTCTTGGAACTAACCCAGATACATGTATCTTAATCCAATCAACGCCTAATTTTATCTGCCTTCTTATTTCAAGAACTATTTCTTCAGGACTCCTGACTACTGCACCATAGCCTAATCTACCTTTGTCAGGAATTACTCTTCCGCCAGTTCCGCCTACAGAAGTGAGAAGTGCGTTCCCTCCAACTGCCATTCTTGGACCAACAAGAATTCCCGCTTCTATAGCATCTCTCAGATCAACCCCTACATCAAAAATACAATCTGCATCTAATAAACCGGTAACTCCTGACTGCAATACTTTTAATGCATTCTGCCCAGCTATTATTGCGGCCAACCCTTCTCTTCGATGATAGAAGAGTTCATCATTGGAAGAAGGCTCATCAAAAGTTATATGACAATGCGCGTCTATTAGCCCAGGCATTACAGTTAACCCTGAGGCGTCTATAACTGAATCGAATGCCTCTTCTTTATAAGAGTTAGTAGAGCTCTCTTCTACCTTTTCAATAAGCTCATCTTTAAGAATAATGTTTCCTAAATAAGGCTCAGATCCTGAACCATCTATGATTTGAGCATTACTTATTAAGGTTTTAATTGATTCTGTCATTATAAATACCTTTATCTTTTTGAACTTTAAAAAGATAGACCCGCTTTGTAAAGAAAAGCAGGTCTATTAAATTGATATCTCTTTAAGCAGATAAGGGAGCCCAAGCTAATAAGCTCGAGTCATCTGGTCTAGTGCTTGGAACCAGTTTAATTCCATTAGCTTCTGCCATCCCTTTATATTCGACCCAAGAAAGAAGGCTTTCTATTTGGGTTCCAGGTCCAGAATCAAACATAACTGGTCCATAAAGATTAGCGGTATAGATCAGATCTTCATCTGTTACTCTCTGTGTTGCATCATGCCTAGCACCAGCAGGTTCATAAAACCAAATACCAGGTCCATAACCTTCAGGAGGTCCAGCTCTAACTCCTAACCTACCTTGTAATACTAAGAAATCACTAGCTCCAATATGAGTATGAGGATCAGCAACACCATTATGCCTAACTATGAGAGAGACATAACCCGTTTCCTCGCTTACTCGCAGAATTTTAAGGCCAACATCCTCCATGCCTGGTAAGACAAGCCATGGAACAGAACGCGTATCTACAAAGTGAGGATGAGTAACTTCAGAACTAGATTCTGTATCTACGTTGTCGTTGACAAGTTTTCCTGCATTCCCAGAAGCTATAGATAATGGCTCACCATTACCCTTATAAGGTTCGCCTTCTATTTCCATGCATGAGGAAAGAGAATTTGGAACAAGTGGAATTTTGGTGTCTTTGGCCATTTGCTGTACGTCCATGGCTGTGAATAATGAATCTAAAGAACCATCCTCTTTTAAAAATGCAACGCCACTAAAGAAGTTAGCTAGTATCTCTGTGTCTTCTAAAGCTAAAAAGGAATTAACTCTTGAATTAGCAGAGATAAAACCCCAAGTTCCTGGATTAAGAGTACTTTTAGAGCCTTCCTGATCATATTCAGCCTTCCCAGAAAGAACCAACATATCCATTCCACCTAAATATACTGATTCAGGTATAGAAGCTCCCTTATCAATTTTCAATATTACGCTAAAGATTCCACTCTCCGAACTTGCCCTTGCAGGCTTAATTGAAAGACCTTCTGCGTTCGATAAAGGCAGCCAAGGTAGTTTGTTTGTATCTATACAATCCCCTACCCCTGCAGGATTATATTCTGGATTAGCAACTGTTTCTGACATACGTCCCCCTAATTTTTAAAAAATTATACCAAAGATTATGAAAATTTTATAAATGCTAATCGCCCTTTAAATCTAACCAGTCTCTTTCTTTACTACTTAGGTCTATATTCAAAGCTTTTAGAGAGCTTTTTGTTTCAAAGAAATTCCTTGGGCCAATTAAAGGATGAGTAGGAAACTCTTGATTTAATACAAAAGCTAAAGCTAGTTCAATGGCTTCAACACCCTTATCTTTTGCTAAAGAAAAACACCTATTTCTTCTTTCAATATTTTCTTGATTAAACCAAACCCTATCTTTTTCTTCTTGATTAGGGTTTGCTATATGTAAAGATCCTTGAAATTCTTGGTTCTCAAGAAAAAAACCTCTAGCTTGACTAGACCAAGGAAAAATAGGAATCTGTTTTTCTTTCAAGTAATCCTTAAAATTTTCTTCAGAGCAACTTTCACAACCAGGCCAAACAGGAGTAAGCATTTTAGCTAAACTAAAGTTATTGCTTAAAACACTAAAAGCCTGTTTATTTGAGTCTTCAGCATAGGAAATTGCTTCGGAAAACCTTGCTAGATTCCAATTTGATGCTCCAAATAACTTAATTAAACCTTCTTTTTTTATTTCATCTAATGCATCCATAAATTCACTTACTGGAACTTCCAAGTTATCTCTATGTAAACAATAAATATCTAGATAATCA
>MDTE01120440.1_pt1 | contig 34898 bp, 55 predicted proteins | sample 811231 | NCBI WGS metagenome assembly MDTE01 (sample SAMN05326651, study PRJNA326480) | marine metagenome | isolation source: seawater | place: Indian Ocean: Red Sea | collected 2010
CTAGGCGTTTCATGGTCAACGCTGCATAGAAATAAAAAACGATTAGCTAATTTTGAAACCAATTTAAGGCAAGGAAGACAAGAAGCAATCTCAAAAGTTGCGAATAGTTTGTATAAAAATGCCGTAGAAAATAACAATATTGAGGCTCAAAAGTTCTTTTTAAAGGCAAGAGATAAGGAGAATTGGCAAGATCAAGAGCCATTAATAGGCGTTGAATTAAATCTCAATAATATTTTAAAAAGTGCTAGGGATAGAATAGCAACTACCAATGAACTACCAGAAAAATTAGTTATAGATAAGAACCTTATCAGCTCAACGTATAAGGAACCGGATAAACTCCCTATCAAGAAGATTCCAGATGAGGACAATTAGAATGACAAGGCGGACGCACACGGACGCAAGAAAAAAAACGATATTTGACCCCCCTAAAATTCGCAGCGAGGGGGATATATATGTAAACTATATAACTAAATTTTTTTTATTTTTTTTGAATTGGATTTTCCCCCATTTAATCTTATTCAAAACGGCAGCAGTGTTTCACACTTTCTCCTCGTCTATCACTGCTGCCACTAAAAAACATGAAATATAAAGCAGAAGAAGAAAAACAATTAATGTCTGATCTTTGGTCCTTAAATATCAAAGATAATCCTTATAATTTTGTTATGTATGCTTTCACTTGGGGAGTAAAAGATACCCCCCTTGAAAACTACAAGGGACCTAGAAAGTGGCAAGAAAAAATTTTAAAAGATATAGCCTTACACATACAAAGAAACGAAACTATTGATTTGCCTGAAATGTATAGACTTGCAGTGGCAAGTGGTAGGGGAATAGGAAAATCAGCATTAGTCTCATGGATTATTTTATGGGTGTTATCTACTAGATTAGGAGCAACTGTAATTGTTACGGCTAACACGGAACAACAGCTAAGGTCTAGGACTTGGGCGGAGCTAGGCAAATGGGTTACTTTATCTGTTAATTCTCATTGGTGGGAAAAAACAGCAACAGCAATAAGACCTGCTAAGTGGTTTGATGAAAGACTGACTAACGATCTTAAAATAGATACAGGTTATTATTATGCTCAAGCTCAACTTTGGTCTGAAGAAAATCCAGACGCTTTTGCAGGAATACACAGTTCTTATGGAGTATGCTTAATAATGGACGAGGCTTCCGGTATTCCTACGCCAATATACAGTGTTAGCGAAGGGTTTTTTACTGAGCCAACAAAAGACAGGTATTGGCTTACTTTTTCTAACCCAAGAAGAAATACAGGACCTTTCTTTGATAGCTTTCACAGTAAGCGTAGCTTTTGGCAAAACGAACAAATAGACTCTCGAACTGTCGAAGGGACGGACCAAAAATTATTTCATAGTATGTTAGAGCAATACGGTGAAGAATCTACTGTAGCAAAAGTAGAGGTATTAGGAGAGTTCCCTAATTATGATGATGATACGGTTATTCCATTAGATTTATGCCGATCAGCTCAGGCAAGAGATGTTGCCGTTACTGTAAATGAGCCTTTAGTTTGGGGGGTGGATATTGCACGTTTCGGTGGAGATTCTTCTGCATTATGCAAAAGGCAGGGTAATACTGTTCTTGAAATTAAAACTTATAATTCTATGGATTTAATGGCTTTATGTGGAGCATTAAAAAATGAATATGACGATCAAACTACAATGACAAGACCTGCTGAAATATTGATTGATGTAATTGGGTTAGGAGCAGGTGTAGTTGATAGGCTGACAGAATTAGATATGCCGGTAAGAGGTGTTAATGTAGGTGAAGCTCCGTCAAGCAAAAAAAATTATTTAAATCTTAGAGCTGAACTTTGGTTTCAAATTAAAGACTGGTTATCAGCTAGAGATTGCAAACTACCCGCAGATGATGAATTGATCGCAGAGCTTGTATCACCAATTTATAAATATAACTCAGCAGGAAAAATAAAATTAGAAAGCAAAGAGGAAATGAAAAAAAGAGGAATTAAGTCTCCTGATAAAGCTGATGCACTTGCATTAACTTTTGCCGGTTCTTCTGCTGCACTAGGTGGCAGCTCCTCGTTTATGGGTTATAATTTCAAAAGACCGTTAAAATCAAAAATACTAAGAGTAGGTTAATTTATGGAATACAAGAAAACTGATGATAGCAGTTATGATGAAGAATTATTACAAGGCGTATTAAAATCTGAATTAGATGATGCTAAAGACTATATAGACTCAGTTGGTCAAGAAAGAGCAGAGTCAACACAATATTATTTAGGGGAGTCACCAACTGGTGGAAGTGATATGTCTTCCGAGTATGTTTCTACAGATGTTAGAGACAGTGTTTTATTTATGTTACCTTCTTTAATGAGAACTTTTTTTGGAACTAAAAAAGTAGTCGAGTTTATACCAAATGACCCTCAAGATATTCCAGTAGCAAAACAACAATCAGATTATATTAACTATATTGTTACTCAAAAAAATAACGGGTTTAAAGTTTTATATGATGTTTTTAAAGATGCACTAATTAGAAAAACTGGTTTTGCAAAAGTATTTTTTGACAGCTCTTTAACAACTAGCACACACAGTTACACTGATTTATCCATCATGCAATATGAAACATTAATTGCAGATGAAAATGTTGAAGTTATAGAGTCAGAGGAGATTATGGGAGACTTTAGCGTTATAGATGAAGTTACTGGTGAAGAAATAACAGAGCAACAAGTTATAGGTTATGACTTAACAATTAGGAGGGTCAAAGAAAAAAATGATGTAATTATTGAATCAATACCTCCGGAAGAAGTATTAATTTCGAGAAATGCTAGATCACTAAAAGAAGCTAGTTATGTTGCTCATAGAAGAATTGTTACGCTTTCTGATTTAGTTTCTATGGGTTACGACAAAGAAGAAATGGAAGAGTATCAAGGCAACGAAGAGTTTATTGATGCTGAGGACGAAAGACAGGCAAGAAATCCTTTTTCAGAAATGACTACGCCTGATCGACCAGACGGAAAAGATATTTTATACATTGAACACTATCTTTACTTTGATAAAGATGATGACGGTATAGCAGAACTAATTAAAGTTTGTACTGTAGGTGGCGGTTTAGAAATAATTAATTGCGAAGCTATTGATGACTTACCTATAGTAATGTTTTGTCCTGACCCTGAGCCTCATACTGCTATAGGTTCTTGCCCTGCTGACTATTTAAAACCTATCCAAGATGTTAAATCTCAAATTGTTAGAGACAGTTTAGATTCATTAGGTCATTCAATTTTCCCTAGAATGGGAGTTGTTGAGGGTCAAGTAAACATAGATGATGTTTTGAACAACGATATAGGACAACCTATAAGAATGAGACAGGCAGGAGCAGTTCAGCCTTTTTCAATACCTTTTGCCGGTAAAGAGGCATTTCCTTTTCTAAAATACTTAGATGAACAAAAAGAAAATCGCACAGGTGTTTCTAAAGCAGCAGCAGGATTAAATGCAGATGCTTTGCAATCAAGCACAAAGGCGGCTGTTAGTTCTACTATGTCTGCAGCACAGGGAAGAATAGAATTAATTAGCCGCCATTTCGCTGAAGGCATGAAAGATTTATTTGGTCTAGTAAATAATCTTGTTGTTAAAAATCAAGATCAAGCTGAAATGGTTAGATTAAATAATGATTTTATTCAAGTTGACCCTAGATATTGGGACGCTGATAAAGACATGGTATGTAATGTTGGAATTAGTAAATCAAGTGACGAAGAAAAATTAAATGTTTTGCAGCAAGTAGCAGCTAAACAAGAACTTATACTTCAAAGTTTAGGAGCTAATAATCCTTTAGTAACTGGTCAACAATACTCCAACACTATATCTAAAATTATAGAAATGGCAGGTTTTCCTGATGCTCAAGAGTTTATAAACACAAAAGTTCCGCCACAACCTCCGGCTCAAGAAGACAATAAGCCGTCTGCTGAAGAGCAATTAGCAATAGCTGAAACTATGAAAGCACAAGTATCAGCAGAAAAATTAAAAGTTGATGCGGAAACTGACAGAATGAAAATTATTATGGAAGACGATTTTGATAGAGATAAGTTTGAAGTTGAAACTCGTATTAAGATGGCAGAACTTCATGCACAGTATGGAGATTCTAGGGTTAATTTAGCTGATGTAGAAAAAATAATGGAACGAAATAATAATGACTTTAGAACTGCACAGAAAATAGAAGCACAAGGTTTATTTAAAGAACCAACTCCTGCTGCTACCGGACCAATGCCTCAACAACAACCTCAACCATCTCCTATGCCACAAATGATGAGAGAGGGAGGAATAAATGAAGAGGGACTTACCTAAGATTTTTCATATCGAGGCAGTAGCCGAAGATTATATTTTAATAGGAACAGATATTAGAGCAAGAAATAGAGAGGAAGCTGAACAAATTATGAAACTAACTTTTAGAGATAAAGTTAATAAGCAGACAAGATTTTTTTTAATAAGTGAAAATATTTTGCACTAATGGGTGAATGGATTTTATATTTTTATTTAGGTACAGCTTTTATTTTAATTAGTTCTGTGCATTTTTTTAATATGATACACGGAGTATTTTAATGCCAAGTAGAGATAACAGATTAAAAAGATTAGGTTTATCAGGTTACAATAAACCTAAACGTACACCTAATCACAAAACTAAATCTCATGTAGTTGTGGCTAAAGACGGTGACAAAATAAAAACTATTAGATTCGGTCAACAGGGAAAAACAGGCGATAAAACTATGACAAAAAGAGCCAAGTCTTTTAAAGCAAGGCATGGAAAGAACATTAAGCGAGGCAAAATGTCTGCTGCTTATTGGTCCAATAAAGTAAAATGGTAAGGAGGTAACTGTGCCAAAACGTGGATTATATGCAAATATAAATAGAAGGAAAAAGAAAGGAATAAGTAGAAGCAAAAAAAATTCTACTATTAGTCCTAAAGCGTATGCAAACATGAGGGCAGGATTCCCAAAAAAGGGAAAGAAAAAGAAAACTAAAAAAGCATAAATATTATGGCGTATCACAATAAAAAAAAGAAAAAGAAAAAAAAGAAAGTTAAAAAATGATTGATAAGTTAATAAAACCTGCTTCAGACATACTTGATAAGTTTGTTGTAGATAAAGATTTAAGAATAAAATTAGATCACGAATTACAAACTTTATTTCATCAGTCTAACTTAGCTCAAATTGAAATATTAAAAGAAGATGCTAAGTCTCAAAATTGGTTTCAAAATTCTTGGCGACCTTTTGTGGGGTGGACTTGTGGTATAGCTATGATGTACCACTTTATCTTGCAACCTTTATTATTAACAATTTTAACTGCGACAGGTTATGTCGTTGAACTTCCAGATTTTGATTTTGCACAACTTAGTACAATTTTAATGGCTATGTTAGGCATGAGTTCATTAAGATCATACGACAAACATAATCTTCTAAAAGAAAAAAATAAATGATGTTTTTGACCGAGATAGAAGTAACAACTAGCTCAGGTGAAAAACAAGTTTATGAAGGACCAATTATTACAGCTAATACTTTTGAAGAAGCTCAAGAATTAGCAATAGAAATGAATCCAGAATTAGAAGTTGTAGGAGAATATGTTGACAGCATAGGAAATGGATATGGATTGGGATTTTTCAAATTTTAAACCTGAAGAACTTGCTTGTCGTCATACCGGACAAGAAGGAATTAAGTACGAGTTAATGGTAGCTTTACAAAGTTTAAGAAATGAAATGGGGTTTCCTTTTATTATTACATCTGGATATAGAAGCCTAGAACACCCTATTGAGGCAAAAAAAGAAAAAGGCGGTACTCATACTTTAGGACTAGCAGTAGATATATTGTGTTCTGATAAACAAGCATTTAAAATAGTTACTAATGCTGCAAAACATGGGTTTACTGGAATAGGTGTAAATCAAAAAGGCAGCAGAGATCAAAGGTTTATTCATTTAGATATAGCAGGATATAAAAATGGTAAGGTTCGTCCTAAAATTTGGAGTTACTAAATAATGGAAATAACAAGTTATTTAGTCTGGAATGTAATTTTAAGTTTAATTATTGCTCCAATATTTTATTCAATTAGGCAAAATGCAGCAGAAAATAAAAGAATAGATATTCTTATAAATAAAACTAGAGAAGAAATGGCAAGGTCTTATGTAACAAAACAAGATTTAGCTGAGGATATAGATAGAGTTATTTCAAACTTAGAAAGATTAGAAAGCAAAATTGATAGGATAATCGGAACTTAAATATGGCAAATGAAAAAGATATAAGAGCTTCTAATGAAGCAGAAGCATTATTGGGTAGCGAAGTTTTTAATAAAGCCGTTATGCAATTAAAAGAGGAATACACTAACAGGTGGATTAATTCTGATATAGAAAAAGACAAAAATTTAAGAGAAGCAATCCATCAAGCAATAAAAATTCTTCCTGAAGTCGAAAGACATCTCCGTATAATTATAGAGAAAGGAAAAATAACTAAATCCCAAATAGATAAATTGGGAGGAATTTCAAGAGTAACTTGACACTTTTACATAAAATTAAGGTAAAATTGTCATATATAAAATATAGGTGGAAAATATGACCAAAAACGCCAAGCCGAATGGTTTTGAAACTGATATAGATAAAGCAACAGATGTTTTTTTATCTCAACTATCTCCTGAAGAGGAGCAAGTAGAAGAGGTGGAAGAAGAATCTGTGGACGCTGAAGAATTAAATACTGAATCTGAAGATGAAATTATTGAAGATGATGAAGCTGAAGAAGAAGTTGAAGATGATGAAGCTGAAGAAGAACTAGATGACCAAGTAGAATCTGAAGAGGACACCGAACCTCAAGTATTTGCCGTTAAAGTTAATGGAGAAGAACTTGAAGTTACCGAAGATGAACTCATCAAAGGCTACAGTAGGAATAGGGATTACACCCGCAAGACACAGGAATTAGCAAGAGAGAAAGCTGACTTTCAATCTACTAAAGAAAGTATCGAAGCGGAGCGAGAAGAATTAAAGATGTTGTTGCCTAGAGTAAAAACTGTTTTAGAGCAGGGTCTAGGGCAAGAGCCGGATTGGAACGCTTTAAAAGAAGCCGATCAAGTTACATACTTAACAGAAAAAGCTAATTGGGACGAACATAAAGCTAGAATAAAAGCTGTTCAAACTGAAATAGATAAAGCTAATAAAGAATCTCAAGAAGAATCTTTTAGGCAAATGACAGCTCAGATTGAAGAAGGCAGAAAAGCTCTAGCTGAAGCGGTCCCTGAATGGGCGGACGAAAAGATTGCTGCTGAAGATAGAGCAGAAATGTTGAAGAACGCTGAAAGATTAGGTTTTACTAAAGATGAAATTGGAGCGGTTACTGATTACAGAATTATTCTTTTATTAAGAGAGGCTATGTTACATAACAAACAAGCTGAAACTATTAAAAAGAAACCAACTGTAGCAAAAGCAAGAAGAAAAGTTGCTAGAGCAGGTAGTACCAATTCAGCCAAACCAACAACAAAGTTAAAGAAAACTCGTGAACTGGTGGCTAAAACAGGCAAAGTGTCTGATGCAGCCAAATTTTTTGAACAAATAATTTAACTAAAGGAAAAATATCATGGCTAAAGTAACAAACTCGTTTACTTCGTATGATGCTACTTCTAACAGAGAAGATTTGTCCAATGTGATCTACAACATTGACCCAACTGCTACTCCATTTATGAGTGCAATTGGAACTAAAAATGTTTCTAATGTTGTCTTCGATTGGCAAACTGAAAGTTTACCTACTCCATCTGGAACAGGTCAATTAGAAGGTTTTGAACTTTCTCGTTCAGCAAGTACATCAACAACTAGGGAGTCCAATGTGGCTCAAATTTCATCAAGAGACGCTACCGTTTCTGGTTCACAAGACGCAAGTGACCCTGCAGGTAAAAAGCAGGAACTAGCACACCAAATGGCTCTAATGTCAAAAGCATTAAAAAGAGACATGGAAGTTGCATTGTGCCAAAACACAGCTAAAAATTCAGGTAGCAATACTGCTGCTAGACAAACTCGTTCATTCGAGGCATGGATTTCTAGTAATGTTTCAAGAGGTACCGGTGGTTCTAACGGTAGTTCTTCTGCTGCAGCTACAGACGGTACTCAAAGAAGTTTGACTGAAACTCTCTTAAAAGGTGTTTTACAAACTATGTTTACTAACGGAGCAGAGCCTAAAATGGCTATTGCCGGTCCAGTAAACAAAGGTGTTATCAGTGGATTTACTGGTAGAGCTTCTGCTAGACAAAACATTGATGCTCAAACTGTAGAAGCGTCTGTTTCTGTTTACTCTTCTGACTTTGGAGAATTAAAAATAATTCCTTCAAACAGATCAAGAGATAGAAGTCTTTTATTAGTTGACCCTGAGTACGCTAAAGTATCTTATCTTAGAAATTTCCAAACTATGGATATTGCTAAGATTGGTGATGCTGACACTCAGCTTGTTCTTGCCGAATACGGTTTAGAAATGAGCAACGAAGCAGCTCACGGTATAGTTGCTGACTTATCTACTTAATAATAGATAAATCAGAATACTGATTAGATTAGAGGGTAAGAATTTACTTGCCCTCTTATCTTTATAAAAATGGCAAAGACAACATTAATAAATTTAAAAACAGGTTTTAAGTCTCAGTTTTCTACTGAGGACAATAAGTCTGTACTGCACACAACTCAAGATGTATCAGGTATAATTAAACACGCTCAACATTTAGGCGAACAAAAAGCCGGAAAAGATTTTCGTCATGTTGCAGAAATACCAATGGTAATTTATGAAAAAGCATTGTTAGAAGGTTGGGCGAATGATGATGATAAATGGAAACAATGGTTAAATAACAGAGACAATGAATGTTTTAGAAGTTGGAAGGGCAAAGTATGACTTATGATGAATTAAAAACACAAGTAGCTAATTATTTAAATAGAGGAGATTTAACTTCTCAAATGGATATTTTTATTCATTTAACAGAATCAGATATAAATAAAAAACTTAAACATCAAGATATGATGAAAAGAGCTGTAGCTAAAGCAGACTCAACATCACAATATATGCAATTACCGGCTGATTGGATTAATTGCATAAATATAGAATTAAACACTGCAGATCATAAAGTGTTGATGCAGCAATCAATAGAGTCATTAGATTTAAAAAGAATGTCTATAAACAATGCAAAAGGTACTCCTCAGTATTTTGCAATATCAGATGACGCTATTGAACTTTGTCCAACACCGGACAAAGATTATGAGTTACAATTAACATATTATGCAGATGTTCCTGCTTTAAGCTCTACTAACACTACAAACTTTGTTAGTAAAAATTATCCGGACATTTACATATACGGTTGTTGTAAACACGCTTCTATTTTTTTAATGGAAGACGAAAGAATCAGACTGTTTGAGAATCTTTTTGATAAGGCTCTTGAAGAAGTTAGATTGCAACAAGAAAGAGCGTCTTTTGGTAAGGGTTCTCTTCTTAATAGAAGAAGAACTTACGGAAAGGCAGGAAAAAAAACTTATTATTTTAATAACTAAAGGAGTTAATTATGGCAGGATTTTCTGACTATTTAGAAACAGCAGTATTGAATCATGTTTTTGGTGGTTCTTCTTATACTGCTCCAAGCACTTTGTATGTAGCACTTTATACTGCTGCTCCAAGTGACACAGGCGGAGGAACTGAAGTTTCTGGTGGAGCTTATGCTCGACAAACAGGAGCCTTTACTGTTTCTGGTGGAACAGCCTCTAATACAGCAGCAATTGAATATGCTACAGCTACAGCAGACTATGGTACTGTTGTTGCCGTTGGTGTATTTGATGCTTCTTCTGGTGGTAATTTATTAGCTTATGGTACTTTAACTACAAGCAAATCAGTTTCTACAGGAGATGTATTTAGATTTAACGCTTCAGCACTAGATATAACGCTTACATAAGAAGGTAGCTAATGTCTAGCATTGGTTACGGACTGTATAATTATGGTATTGCTGATTACGGCACACCTACTTATCATTTTGGAGAGGCAGCTATTTCTGGAACTTCAGGAATATCGCCTTCTCCAAGTCTTATATATTCATTAACAAATGAAACGATAAATGCTGTTGCAGGAATTTCTGCAGTTGGCAATCACATTTTTAATGTAACAAGCTCTATATCCGCTACATCAAGTATGCCAAATGCAGGTACAAGACTTGCTGTTGGTGTACCTTTGCCAATGGTACAAAATAGCGGTTGGATAGCTCATGGAACTCAAGTAGATCAAGCAGAATCATACATACAAATAGATTCAGGTTTTAATTCTTTTGCAAATCCAACTTTTATTGGAGTTTCAGCAACTACTCAATCTTCTGGTTTAACAGCTTCAGGAATACAAATAGATTTAGGAGCTTCAACAATACCTGCAGTAACAAACTTTACTTCTGTTGGTACACAAATTGATTTAGGTATTGCGGGAATATCTGTCGCAAGTAATTTTCCTAATATAATAGGAATACAAATAGACTTAGGAGCTTCGGTAGATTGCATTGAAGTTTCAAATTTAGGCACTGATACGCCTTTATTTCCTAATATAACTAAAACTGTAACTACTAATGGTTATTTTGTAATAGATGGTATTAATCAACCGGCTCTTAATTTAGCTAGTGGTTATAATTTTAAATTTGATGTTTCAGATTCTACTAATACAAATAATACTTTTGCTTTTGCTAAGATAAAGGACGGCATAAACAACTCTGATGCTTGTAAAATTTTTGTTTTAACTGATGCTTCGGGAAATGAATATTTACAAATGTCAGGAGCTTCTCCTATTACTACAGGAGGAGGACAAGCAACAAACGAATTAAGAACTTTGTATCATTACACAGGAGATTCTGGAACAACTCCTACCTACACAGGTTCAGCGTGGGCGTATGTTTATCCAACTCAAGCTGTCACAGTAGATTCTAGCGTTACGGCTACAGTTTCTTATCAATTAGTAAGTGGATATTATGTGCTAACAATTAATGGAAAACCTGTTTATCAATATTCTGGTGATACTAAATTGACTGCTAATGGAGTAGGCACAAATTGGAAAGCATTTAAAAGTGATGGCACATTACAAAACACAACTCCTTCAGGAGCTATGACTTCAGGAATTATTTATACAACAAATGTAACTAGAAGCGGTACAGCAGGAACTAGCGGAGCTTTTGTGCAATACTCTCCAAGCTCAACAGATGATTTAGATATATTTTATTATTCTGAAGAAAATATTAATTATGGAAACACTGCTGATGTTTCAAGACAATATGCAGGTGTTGAGTCAGTAACAGCTTTAGTTGGACCTCCTGCGGAAATGATTGCTGCAAGTGGCATGAGTTCAGCAGGGGTAAGAAGATTCTTTGGAGTTTCATTAATCAATGGCGATAGTGGATTAAGCTCTGAAGGTGTTATAAAATGGATAGAGCAAAATAATCCTAATACAGTTTGGGAAGAAAAAACTATTGCAGCATAAATTTATAGGTAATTAAAAATGGCAGATACATATACAACTAATTTAAATTTAACGAAACCAGAAGTAGGCAGCTCTACTGATACTTGGGGAACAAAGTTAAATACAGATTTAGATACCCTTGATGGTATTTTTTCTGCAACAGGAACAGAAATCAATGTGAGATTTAATTCAGCAAACTTTGACGATAATAAAAAAGCAATCTTTGGTACTGGCGATGATTTAGAACTTTACCACGATGGAAATGATAGTTATGTCAAAGATGGCGGTACAGGTAATTTAAGAATTATTAGTAACGGAGCGGGAGTTGAAATAAATAAAAACACAACTGAATACATGATAAGAGCTTTAACTGATGGAGCAGTAGAGCTTTATCACGATAGTAGTAAAAAAATTGAAACAAATTCTTCTGGAGTTTCTGTCACAGGAGATATTGCAGTCACAGGAAATGTTGATGGAGTCGATTTATCTTCTCTTTCTACTGTTGCAACTTCTGGAGCATATTCAGATCTCTCTGGATTGCCAACGATTCCAACGAACAATAATCAGCTTTCTAATGGAGCTGGGTACACAACTTATACCTCTAACCAAGCAACAGACACAACTTCTCCTGTTTCTTTTGAGGGTGTCACTATAAATGGTGGTACTGATTTAACTTTAAATACAGGAGCTTGGACAGGAGAAAAAACAGGAAAAATACAAAGACACTCAACTCATTTGTATTTCCAAACCGACAATGCGGGTAATTTTATATTTAGAAATTCTAATGGTACTGAGGGAGTTTCTATCAACGCTAGTACTGGAGCAATAACGAGTCAAGATAATATTACTGCTTATAGTGATATTCGTATTAAAAAAGATGTTAAAACAATTGAAAATGCTCTTGATAAAGTTTGTGCTATGAGAGGTGTTGAATATACCAGAATTAGTAATGACGTAAGAGAAATAGGAGTTATTGCTCAAGAAGTAAAAGAGGTAGTTCCAGAGCTTGTAGAAATTAAAGAAAACACAGACAGTTTCAATGAAGGAATATCTGATATTCATACAATGAAATATCAAAATACAGTTGGCTTATTAATAGAAGCAATCAAAGAATTAAAAGACGAGCTTAAAGAATTAAGAGGAGTCTAAGATGCCTGTACCAAGTTCAGGAGCAATATCATTAAATGATTTTCATGTTGAAGCAGGAGGCACTTCTGGTACTCAATGTTCAATAAATGACTCAGACATTAGAGGATTAATAAGCAAAAGCTCTGCAACAACAATGTCATTTAACGAATGGTACGGAGCAAGTAATATAGTTCAGTATTCAGCACCTATTGTTGTTGGCAGTGCAACTTTTGTAAAAGCAACCAGTAAGGGATTTATACAAGACCCTACTATACATCTTGTTTATAATGCTATGGGAACTCTTAATGGTTCTACGAGTGCTTGGAGTTTTGGAGGTTTATCTATTGCACAGATACTTACAGAAGACTCTGGAGGAGCAGTTACTCATGTTCAAATTCGGGGTACTTTGACTGCAACAAATTGGACTTCAATCACTTATCAAACTAGCGCGGGATCAGTTACTATGCCGGCGTCTGCTTTTTCTTATTCTGCTCCATATATAACAAATACTAATGCTGGATCATACACAAATGGTGGGAGTCACATAATCAATGGCACAGTTACTATTACAGTATAATGAACGATAAAAACAAACAATTAAAAGAAATTCATAAATTACCAAGCGGGGAACTTGTTATTCCATTTGACGACGCAGACAAACTTCAGCCACAAGATAATCCTTATCAAATAAATCCATATAATCCTATAACACCATCAGAGGAAATCTAAATGATATTTACAATGGAAAATATAAAAATGGTCAATCTGGATAATGAATTTCAATTAACAGTTTTATCAGCAAAAAAAGGACAACTCATAAGCAGACATGAATTTGATGAACAACCAGATTTTGACAAAATAGAATACCTTGATGATTACAAAATAAATAAATCATTAACAAATTATTTATTTATGGAAGGTAAAGTTAAAGTTTCTTATGAATGGGAAGCAGACGAAATATCAAAAGCAGACGTTGATAAAATAGAAGAAATAAATGCTAACAATCCAGAAGATTCACACACAAACAAAACAATAACAGACAACTTATATTCCTACGAAATAGATATGGGCGGTTATGTAACCGAATGGAAAGAAAGATCAGCAAACTATGAGCTTTCTACAAACAAAGCAAGTATTGAATCAATGGAAGATGATACGATTGTTATTTGTTGTTTACAAAACAGTTATGGTTTTAAATTTTATAATATTGATATACAACCCAATGAAACAATAGAAGCTGAAAAATTTGGAAACATTAATTATTTATTATTTGGTAATAAATGTGAAGTTACAGTTCCTTCCCCAGATGTAGTCGGAGAAGAATTTAAATATAATTTTAATCCGTATGACTGTAAAAAATTAACTAGCGAAAAATGTTTTATAAAAAATGTTAGCGACAAAATTTGTCGTGTTGTAATGATATGCAAATCATAAAAGGTTTTAAATTTATAAAAGCTTATGCTTCTGGCAAAAGTCACGTTAAGGCAGATTTAAATTTAATTATGACTATGGTTAATGAATTAGATAAAAATTGTGACAAAAAATTAAAAAAAAAATTTAACGAAAATCCATATTCTAAACTTTTTTATAAACAAGAAAATTTAAAAGATACTGTTTTAAGATCAAGATATAAAAAAGGTACACTAGGAGCAGAGCTAAAAACATTCTGGAAAAATAATACAGATGATTTATTTCAAAAAAACTTCGATATATCACAAACTAAAGGCAAAAAAAATATAGCTTTTATGAAAGGACTTTTGAATGAACACGATATTATTCATTGTGTAAATAAATTAGATTCAACACCTTTAGCAGAAGTTTCTGTACTAGGTTTTACTTTAGCAAAAGGTTTTCGTTTAAGTTTTTTTTATATTTGCTTGGCTAGTGTACTTTTAGCATTAAAAAATTCTTTTGGTAAAAAAGCTATACAAGGCAGTTTATTTTTTAAATTAAAATATATGCCAGTAATAAGCGTAATCAGATTAATTTTAGAAGGTTATTTCAACGGTAAAAAAACAGCGTGGTTTATGACGGTTGATTGGCATAGCTATTTAAGAACACCAATAGAAGAAGTTAGACAAGAATTACAGATAAAAGAGTTTCCTGTTTGGGAAGAAATAAAACCTTTATGGTATGAGCTTTTAACTCATTATAAGAAAATAGATACTAGGATATAATTAGATATGGCATTAGTACCAATAACACCTCCTGCGGGAATAGTAACAAACGGCACTGAGTATTCTAATACTGGGCGTTGGGTAGATGGTAATTTAGTTAGATTTGAAAACGGAGCTATGCAGCCGATAGGCGGGTGGAATAGATTTAAAGAAACCGCTTTAGTTGGAACTCCTACTGGTATGTATGCTTACAATACTAATTCAGGTAAACCAGTTATAGCAATCGGCACAAGAGAAAAAGTATATGTTCAATATAACAACATTTGGTATGACATTACTCCTACTGGTTTTGTAAATGATGCTTCTGTTTCTCCATTAGGATATGGAGCTTACACTTATAATGTTGAAGATTACGGAGATGCTCGTTCACAATCAGGATTAGATTTTAACACTAAGTCTTTTTCTTTTTCTAACTGGGGTGAATATTTAATATTTTGTTCCGGTTCAGATGGAAAAGTTTATCAGTGGCGACCTGACTCCGGTTCAGGCAGTCCAGATGCAACAGGCATACAATTAGCAAATGCTCCAATAGGAAACACAGCTTTATTAGTATCTAATGAAAGACATTTAATTTGTTTTGGTTCTGCAAATGACCCAAGAAAAGTAGCATGGTCTTCAAGAGAAGCAAACACAGTATGGACCGCAGCCTCAACAAATACAGCAGGTGATTTAAATATACCAACAGGTGGAAGAATACTTGGAGCTGAAAAATGGAACTCAGATATTATTATTTTTACAGATACCGGAATAAATAAAATGTATTACACCGGAAGTCCTTTTATATATGGCATACAAGATGCCGGTACATCTTGTGCAACTGCTTCAATTAGGTCTGTAGTATCAACTGGTAATTTTTTAGCTTGGTTTGGTGAAAATGGATTTTTTATGTATGACGGTGGAGTTAGAGAAATACCTTGTGATGTGCATGATTACATATTTGATGACTTACATTACCCATACAGAACTGTAACTTGCGGAGGACATAATAGTAATTTTTCAGAGATAATTTGGTTCTTTCCTACAGGCAGCAGCAAAACCCCAAACAAATATGTTATTTGGAATTACAATTCAAACACTTGGTCTGTTGGAGAAATGGACCGTACAGTATGGTTAGATCAAGGAGTTAATGATTTTCCTTTAGCTTGTTCATCTAATGGCGCAGTTTATGAGCATGAAAGCACAACTTTATTTAACAGTGAAGGTTTAGGAAATAAAAAACCTTTTTGTACTTCTGCTCCTTTAGAAATATCAAATGGAGATAAAGTATCTCATGTATCAAAATTAATAACAGACGAAGAAAGTAAGAATGTTTCAGCATTAACTATATCTATGAAAGGCAAATTTACTCCTAATGGACCAGAAACGGATTTTGGGAGCTTTTCTTTTAATAATAGTGATGGGTACACGGATTGTAGAATTACGGCTAGACAAGTCTCTATGACGGTCACAGGCGTTACTACAGAAACATATAAGGTAGGAAATATTAGAGCTGATGTGCAAACTAGAGGTAGGAGATAATGGCTAGAAAAACTTTTTCACAACCTAAAGAATCTTACGATAAGAATTATTTTTCATACTTAATATCTGAGCTTGAATCAATGACAGGTTTAACTTTAAGTAAGGGCGAAAGAATAGAAATAAATGCAGGAGATCAAACAGAATTAGTTTTAGTATCTCCTAATGGAACTAAATATAAATTAACTGTAAATGATGCAGGAACAATTAGCACAACAACAGTCGTTTAATGAGTGGGAGAGCAAATGGAAATTTGCTAAACCCTTTATAGAAAGAGCTGTAAAAAGACAGGACCTCTACTCAATAGACGATATTGAGTGTAGAATAAGAGATGGAGTTTTCCTATTATGGGTAGGAAAAAGGTCAGCTATGGTAACTGAATGTATTGAGTTTCCACAAATGAAAACAATGAACTTGCTTTTTTGTGGTGGAAATTATCAAGAGTTAGAATCCATGATGCCTTCAATAGTGGCTTTTGCTAAAGCGTGTGGAATTAAACGCTTACATGGTGGAGGTCGTTTAGGGTGGCTTCGTAAAATTCCAAAAGAATTAGGCTTTAAGTCTGAATATGTAATATCAAAGGATATATAAATTATGAGTAAAGGCAAAACAGTAATACGAGAAAGTTCAAAACAAGAATTTCCTGAATGGCAAAGAAAGGGTTTTGAATACCTTTTAAATAAAGGTATGGAAATTAATGAAACTCCTTTTACACCATATACAGGAGAAACAGTAGCTCCATTTACTGCAGATGAATTAGAAGCACAAAACCAATTTAGAAATATTAATGCAACTATTAAAGGGTATGACCCTGTTTCTAAAATGTTTGCAGAGACTCAAAACCGTATAGACTTAGGCAACCCATATCAAATGAATCCTAATGCTATAAATACTGATTATGGAAGAGGTAATGTAAGAGAGATTGGAAGCATATTAGATAGAAATATTAGCTCTTATATGAACCCATATACAGACAATGTTATTAATAAAGGATTAAGTGACATAAATAAATATAGGCAAATGGCTTTGCAATCAGATCAAGATGCAGCTATCGGCAGCAATGCTTTTGGTGGCTCAAGATCAGCTCTACTGGAATCAGAAACAAATAGAAATTTTGGCGACCAAGCGTCTGATTTTATTACCGGAGCAAGAGAAAGTGCTTACAATGATGCTATGGCTAATATTAGAGGAGACATGGACGCTGCTCAATTTGATGCCGGAGTAGATCAAGACTTATTAACTAGAAGAAATGAAATGGCTTATAACTTAGGCATGAGAGATGATGATAACATGAGGTACAACATAGACCTTATGAATGATTTTACTACCAGACAAGCTGCATTAGATGAATCAAAAAGAAATTTTGATTATGGAGCTTATAACGATTTATTAGATACTCAATTTATGAGTGCAGATGATTTAAATATATCTGGTAATTTACAAAGAGGTTTGCAACAGGCAGAGCTAGATGCAGCATACAATGAATTTATGAGACAACAAGATCAGCCTTTTATGAATCTTGCAGCTTCAACAAGTGCTATTTCAGGAGTGCCAGTATTAATTAATTCATCTGGAACTAGAACTTCACAACAAAAATTAGGCTTAGGTGATGCTTTAGGTTATTTTGCAAACTTAGGCGGAGGTTATGCTAGAGGCAGGAGCAGATAATGGCTTATACACCGGACGGAAGACAAACATCTATTTTTAGCGATATAGGATTCGCAATAAGTTCAGCTTTGGGCAATAAAGAACATGACCCTAGATATAAAATAAACCCTGAGTTTACAAGTGATAGAAAAAGAAATTCAGGTATTCCTAAATATATATTAAAAACTGAAGAAGAATTAGCTGCAGATGAAAAAATTAAGAATGCTACGGTAAGTTCTCAAGGAAGCATAGATCAAAATAATTTACCTGACGGTGTTCCTAAATTATTTGAGTTAGGACAAGTTAATGACCCTGCTAAACTAGGCGAAGTTCGTCTTGGACCTTTAGATTTAGGAGGACAATCTGTTGATGATTATTTGATGAATAATGAACTTCAAATGATGAACAGTAAAGTTTCTAATATGTTAGGACAGGGAGGAACAGCTTTAAATTATAATGCTCTTAATAATGCTATGGCTCAAAATGTTAATCCTAATGCTGCAGCAATTAATGAATATGTAAATCAGAACGCTTTTGCTCCTTCTCCTTCGGCTCCTTCTAAAACTCCTTTTGTGGATAAACGAACTAGGTTTGGTAATTTTATGGCTACAATTGGTGGTGACGATTATAAAACCGCAGAAGAATTAAATAATATGTCTGAAAAAGATAGAGAGGCTTATTTAAAACAAAGAGATAAACAAATGTACGGTGGCATAGCTGAAGCTATTGCTATAGCAGACGATCAATTTAACAGAAGAAATGTTAATGAGGGTGTAGCTATAAGAGAAAAAAATGAACAAGCTAGACTTGAAGCAGAAAAAGAAAGACAGGGCAGAATTTCTAAAATTCAATATGGAGCTTCTTCTATACAAAACGACCCAAGATATACAAATCAACAAAAACAAATAATCTTGAACGACCCTGCTTTATTAGAAGAATATGCTAATAACAATATAAAGGGATTAGACGCTAAGAATATACAAGATCGAATTTTTGCTAATCAATACAATATGAATGTAGATGATTTGGAAAGTATAGCAAACGCTAAAGAAAAATTCCCTGACAGTTCTACAGAGGAAATAATTAAAAAATTATCTGAAGCAGGAATTATTAAAACTCAAAAAGGAATAAATTTTAGTAAATTTGAAGAAGATTTAGCTGAATATTTAGGAAGATCACAAAGCATAATTGAATCTTATACTAGCACTGGTTCTCGTCCAAGATAAATCTTAGGAAATGACTCTTGATGAATACATAAATTCTCTTAAAGGTGGAGAAGATAATATACAAACAGCCAGTCCTGAGCCTGTAAAAATAGTTGAGCCTGAGCCTGAGCAAAGCAATACTTCTACACAAAGTCTTGATAATTATATAAATTCTTTAAGCAAAGAAAAAACAGCTAGAGATATTCTAGCTAGTCAAAATATTAACAATCAAAACAATATAAATTCTATACCTGCAATTACACCTCAAGAACCAAAAGACCCTAATGATGTTAGTTTTTTAGAAGATACTTTTAGAGTTTTTGGTGGAGCTGCTAGAGATACACTTCAAGGAACTTCAGATTTGTTAAGAGATGCTACTGGGGGTTATGTTGATTTGCCTGATCTTCCCGAAGTTGCTGAACCTACTAATATGTTAGGTAGTTTTGTAAGAGATGCAGCAGGATTTTTAGTTCCTTACACCGGCACATTGAAAGGCATACAGGCATTGTCAAAACTTAATAAATTGAAAAGATTAGACCCTGCTACAAAAGTTGGTAAATTAACTAAATATACTTCAGCCGGTGTTATTGCTGAACAAATGGCTTTTAGTCCTGATGAAGAAAGATTATCAAACCTTATTCAAGAAGTAGCTCCTAACGAATTTACTGCATGGTTACAAGCAGATGATGATGACACTATTGCTATGGGTCGTTTAAAAATGGCTGTTGAAGGAGCAGGATTAAGTCTTGCGGTAGAAGGAACTTTAAAGTCTTTGGGAAGAATAAAAGGCAAGTTTAAAAAAGTGGACGACAGACCAGAAAAAGCGTCTGGGGAAATAGATAAAAATGCTAACAAAAGAGCAGCAGACGAAAAAGTAGGTCCTCCTGACCCAAGAGTGGGTCCTACATTTACAGGAGCAGGAAGCAGAACTCCATCTTCACCTATTGGACCTACTCCACCTCCGGACCCTAACAAAGCAGCTAATATAAATCTTGATAAAACTGGAACAAATAAAAAAACCAAGCAAGAATATATAGATTTGGCAGATGACAGCGATCAATATTTTAATCAACGAAGAGGTCGTCAAGAGTTTGGTAAAAATGGTGAAAAATTAAATGACCGTGCTAATGAGTTAGGTTGGACTGTTGATGACATTGTTAATATACCAAAAGGTACAGCTTTAAATGATTTAGAAATTACAAGAGTTAGACAGATAGAAAGAACTTTAGCTGAAGATTTATCAAAAGCTAGAAAAATATATTTAGATAAAATTGCTAAAAATACAGTAACAGAACAGGACCATTTTAATTTTAAAAAAATGAGTAACGAAGTAGCAGCAGTGCATGAGGTTAGTGCAGGAGTGAGAGCAGAAGCAGGAAGAACTTTAAGAGCATTAAGAGAAATATCAAGAAACCCTGATGAAAAAATTAAAACTCAAGCACAGCAAGATTTTTTAGAAAATGCAAAAGGTACAAATTTAGACCCTGAAATAATAGCTAGAAATTTAGAAGCATTTGATGATGATGTTGACGCTGCAATAAAATATATAGCCGGTTTAGAAAATCCTACTTTATTAAATAAGGTACAAGAATTTTGGATTAATTCATTATTGTCTTCACCTGCTACACACTTAGTTAATGTTTCTTCAAACGAACTAACAGCTCTAATGCGACCATTAGAATACTTGGGAGCTGCAGTAAAAGGTACACCTAAAATGCTTACTGGTGGAGAACGAGTAACATACTCTGAAGCTGCTGCAAGGTTAGTTGGAACAATCTTAGGGCATTTAGAAGGTTTAAAAGTTTTTGGTAAAGCTGTATTTGATGAGAATACAGTAATGGATTCAACTACAAAATTAGAACTAGCAAGACAAAAATCTATAGGCGGTATAGGTGGAACTATTGTTAGAACGCCAAGCAGACTATTAGTTGCTGAAGATATGTTTTTTAAGACGATTGCTTATCGACAAGAGATATGGGGTCAAGCTATGAGAAAAGCTGCGAAAGAAAGAAAGGGTTGGAACTATGCTGCTCAACTTGTTAAAAAACATGGAGACGACCCTCTTAATTCTCCAATAGGTAAAGACATTGAGTTTGATGCTTTGGAAGTAGGAAGATACCAAACCTTTACAAACAAAGTAGGAGAGGTAGGAAGAGCTGTTAATAGTATTAATAGAGCAATCCCATTAGTAAGATTTATGCTTCCCTTTGTTCGTACTCCGGTCAATATTGTTAAGTATGCTGCAGAAAGAACTCCATTTGGTTTTTCTATGCAAAGGTACAAAGACGCTATTGCAAAAGGAGGAGCCGAAAAAGATGTAGCTCAAGCTAAAATAATTATGGGTACTTCTACAATGTTAGGTGTTGGATTATTGGCAAACTCAGGTTTAATTTCGGGAGCAGGAGCTAGTATGGAAGGAGAACCTCTTGATGGAGTAGGCATACAAAACAGAAGACAAACTTCAGAAGGGTGGGAACCTTACTCAATTAAAGTAGGTGATAATTGGTATAGATATAATAGATTTGAACCTATAGGAATTTTATTTGGTATTGCTGCTGATTTAAATGAAGTGGGAAAATATATAAATAACACACAGGACGATACAAAAGATTTAGAGTTAGAAGCAAGTAAAGTTGCAGGAATGATTGCTACTTCTGTTTCTAATAACTTAACAAATAAAACATTTATGTCTGGTCTTAGTGATGTAATAAAAGCCATATCAGACCCAACAAGATATTCTGAAAAATGGATTAATAGATTTACTGGTTCTTTTGTACCTACAGTTTTTGCTCATGCAGGGCAATATGATGATGATGTTTTAAGAGATGCTAGATCAATAACAGACACATTAATACAAAGACTACCTTTATTTGGCGACCCTAAAACTGATCTTGCTCCAAGAAGAAATATCTTTGGTGAAATACAAACAAGGGACCCAAGCGTAGGAGGTCCTTTCACTCCTTATATGTATTCTGAACCAAAACTTGGAGCTGAAATTTTTGATGAGTTTTATAGACTTGGTTATTCGCCTCGTCTTCCCGCTAGAAATATAGACGGTATAAAATTAAATCCTTTCCAATATTCAAGATTGTTAGAAATAAACGGTGAATTAAATACTAAAGATATTTTGACAAACATTATCAAGGGTAGAGATTATTTAAATGCTCCGGACGGAATTAAACAAACTATATTAAGTAATGTATTAGAAAAATTTAACGGAGCTGCAAAACAACTTCTTTTAGCTGAAGACAAAGAACTAATGCAACAATATATAGAAGGCAGAGCAACTAGATACGATTAATGTAATGGGCAGATCGACCGAAAGGTTAGGAAGAAGTGGAGAGTTTGCAGTTGCTAGTCAATTAGCGTTATTTTCAGATACGGTAACAATAGTCCCTCATGGTTCTCATGCCGATATTCTTTTTGAGTATGAAGATAAAATTTATAAATGTCAGGTTAAAACAAAAGGCAACGAAAGGTTGTATGAAAAAGAAGGCGTTGCAAGAAGGGTTGGTTGGCAGTTTGATCTTAGACGAGGGAGGCATACAAAAGACCGTTATTACGGAGAGAACGGAGAAAATAGTATAGACATCTATGCTCTCTATTGTATGCCATTAAATATAATTACTTATATTCCCTCTAATTATCCTGCTACTAAAATAACTTTATCTACTGAGCAGTTAAAAAATATTGACCCCTATGATTCGCTAATTAAATCAATTAATGATTTGAGCGTCAATAACTTCAGCAGCTAAATTAACATTACCTGAAGATATTTGCGGAGTAACTTCACCGTATCTTTGCATTGAAGCTAAACTTTTGTGACCTAACAAAGCTCCAACTTGTCTTGTTGAAATATTAGCTGATATGCACATTGTAGCGAAGCTGTGTCTAAGATCATGTAACCTTATATCAGGGCAGTTACATTTATTAGTTATTTTTCTCCATAATTTATAAGGAGTTACTATTCCAGTAATAGTTTTTGTTTTAGGATTAATAGTAGATAATTTATTAATAACTTGCATAGCCGGTTCATTTAAATAAATAACCCTTTCTTCTCCGGTTTTTTGTCCAGTCTTGTGATGCTCAACTGGAATAATAATTTTGTTGTCTTTAATCCATTCCCAACGAGCTTGAGCTATCTCACCCTTTCTTGCTCCAGTTAATATAAGCAGCCATATAAACCCAACAGTTCTGTATCTTTCTGGATTATTTAATTCAATACTATTAAGCTCATTAAATATTTTTGCTTTTTCTAAATCTGTATATGACCTTTTAATTTTAATATCAGGGTGAGCTTTTATCTTAGAGCCTACATTAAAATCAATTCCGTAAGTCTCCTCATCTACAGCAAAATTTAATGAAGCAATAATCATTTTTAAAGTTTTATTTGCTACGCTTTTACTGTGTTTTGTAACATTTTTAAAAACTTCTTTTATATTTTTTCTTTTAAGATCACTAACTATAATATTACTCATAAGTAACTTAACCCAATTATTATAATTTCTTTGACAATCTTCTATGTGCTTTGTTTTTACATTTCTTGATTTGCAATCATCAATATAGTCATCAAATAATTGCTGATAAGTAACGGATATATTTTCAGCAGGGTCCGGAATAATTCCTTCTTGTATGTCAATTAATGTTTCATACATTTTTATTGCTCTATTTCTAATAGAAGTAATACCTTCATCTTTGTATTTAAGAGGTATGGTTTTAGTTTTTCTTTTACCGTTTTGTGACCACAACAGCATATAACTAATTACCCCATTACGATTTCTAATTTTTAATTTACTAAAAGATTTATCTGTTTTAATTGTTTCTTTGGTAGTAAATTGGTAGTTGTTTTTATTAGTATTCATATATTCTCCTCATGACTAATGGGTATAAATTAGCATGATATTTGAGGCTGTGCAACAAATATGAAAAAAAATTTAAGCGTAGCCTTATTTAATAAATACATATAATCTTCTTTTAAGGGAACTGTCGGCAACTTAAATTAGATTAAATCCCCTAAGTAATCTGCCAAAAATTAGCTTTGCAAATTATTGATTATATTTTGGTAGTTGATTGGTAGTTGTTTTATGGCGAGTCCTCAGAGACTCGAACTCTGGACCCTACCCTTAAAAGGGGTATGCTCTACCAACTGAGCTAAGGACTCACCGAAATTTTTTATATTCGGAATCCCTAAAAAAGTACAGTTTATTTTTTTAAAACTAAATCTATTTCCATTTCTAAATAATGAATAGCTTTTCTAAGATCATCTACTCTTGAGCCTTTATCTCTTGATATATATTTAACTGCATTACCACAACAATATGAAAGGTTGTTGCCTAAAATAAATTCTATTGGCTCTATAGGTAGCTTTTTGTAATGATTACCGGCTATTTGTTTTTGCAGAACCTTCTTTTTTTTGGTCATTTTTCTCCTTGTCTTTCCTAAAAATTTTATCAAAGTTTTCCTCAAATGTTTTTCTATCAACACTAAAAGGTCGTGGTGTATCTCCTTTACCCATTACATCTGAGACAATATAGCTATTAAAATTATATTTGTAATAATAACCTGAATACAAAGAATAGTATGATACCAAACCCATCTATGCTCATAGAGGTTTTTAACATTTGGTTTTAATTCTTCGTCTGTATAATTCATTTAGTTCTATGTAAAACAAAAACATTTTTTGCTTCATTAACAGTCAAATCATTTTCTTCTGCTAACCAAGTTAATTTTTGTCTCGGAAAAGATTTTTTATCCACAATACATCTCATAACTATTTCTTTTTTCTTAACAGTATCTAAACAATTCCATTGTGCTATTTCTTTCGTAGTTCTGCCACAAATACAAGTATCATTTTCTGGTGTTAAATAAGTTAAAGTACAAACTGATATACAAGGACAGTCATCAAGAGAAGAACTCTTGCCCTCCATCTTCAGTTTATCTCTTACTGTTTTCATTTTTAAATCTTAATTTTTAAGAGCGAAAAAAAAATTTAATTTAATTTATTTTATCTGCTCTACTTGTTTTTTGTAAAACAATTAAGTTATCATATCATCTATCGAGGACAAATTACTACTTATGAGCAAAGAAAAAATATATTACGACAGAAAAAGTTGTGCGGAAAGGTTGGGCGGAATATCAGTAAAAACATTAGACACATGGAGATACAAAGGCAAAGGACCTGATTTTCATAAGTTTGGAAATGCAATTAGGTATTCTGAGGAAGATATAATTAAGTACGAAAATTCAAGAAAAATTATTCAAGAAAATTAATGCCGGTTACGAGTCATGCAAAAGTTAGTCCTTCTGGATTAACGAGATCAACTAAATGTCCTGCTTCCATAAAGGCAGGTGAAGGTTATCAAAGCACAGGAAGTTATGCTGCATGGGAAGGAAGTGTAAATCACGAAATGAATGAAATGATATTGTTAGGAAATTTAGAGGGCATAGATTTTCATGAGTATTGGTTAAATAGAGAAGTAGAATATGAAGGACATATAGTTACTGTCGATCAAACTATGATAGATGCTTCTGATATGTATTGTGAGTATGTTGTAAAAAGAAGCAACGAAGAAGAAGGAAGTAAATTATTAATTGAGGAAAGATTAGATGGTACAGAAATACACCCTGACTTATGGGGAACAACAGATATTTTAATACTACAAAAAGATAAAATAATAATAATAGATTACAAAGCCGGAAAGTACCCAGTCGAAGTTGAAATGAATTTACAACTTAGAACTTATGGTCTTATGGCATTATCAAGATACTCCGATAAGAAAAGTGTTGAGACAGTTATTGTGCAGCCTAGAAGTTGGCACAAAGACGGTCCGATCAGAAGCACTACAATATTTTCTGATGACTTAGCTAATTGGGGTTTAGATTGGCTAAAGCCAAAAATTGAGGCGTGTTTCGTAGAAGAACCTGAGTATGTAGCAGGAGAGCATTGTCATTTCTGCCCTCATAAACCGGACTGCGAAACACATAAATTATATTTAACTAGCGAGGAGCATGATGAAGAAAAGCGAAAGCGAACAGTCGCAGCAATCAACAGCAAAAAATAAAACTCCGTGTTTTAATTATACGGAAAATGGAAAAGAGGTAGTCGTTTATGATGAAGACCTCAAAGATGAATTGGTAGATATTAGTATTACAGCTAATCCAAAAAAATTAGCTGAAATTATTATGTGGTCTATTAATACTATAGGGCAGCTAAACGCTGATCCTGAAACGATAACTCTCAAGAGGAGAACTCAACAGATTAATCAACTGGATAACGCCTTGTCGATATTGCAGAATCAATCATTAGAACTTTTGAAGTCTGAGTTATCGCCTAGAGCAGTTTTAAAAACAACGAACATAACAAAGGAGTAATTATGTCTTTAGCTGATATACAAAGAGGTAGTCAAATAAAACCTGTAAAATTTATTTTATACGGACCAAGTGGGATAGGGAAAACAAGTCTAGCTGCACAAATGGAAAACCCAGTTTTAATACAAACTGAAGACGGCATGGCAGGAATTGAAAATGACGATAACATTTGGTCTTTCCCAGTCTGTAAAACTTATGATGAATTTATGTCTAGGCTTTTGTCAATAAGAGACGAAGAACACGACAGAAAATCTTTAATAATAGACTCACTTGACTGGTTAGAATCTCTTGTTTTTCAAAAGGTTTGTGACATTGGAGGGAAAGGTCATGTTGAAGATTTTGGGTATGGTAAAGGCTATGCTTTAGCAGGTGATCAGATGACAGAAATTCTTGAAGTTTTAAATGATATTAGAGACAAAAGAAAAATGAGAATTTGCATGATCTGTCATGTTGAATTGAAGCGTATTGAAATACCTGACATGAACCCTCATGATAAATACCAATTAAAGTTGCATAAAAGAGTAGCTGCAAAAGTAAGTGAGTTTGCTGACGCAATTTTCTTTTACAACTACAAATATGGACAAGTAAAAAAACAAGCTGACAAAGGACAGATGGTTACAAAAACAACTATGTCCCAAGACAGATATATTTTTACTAGAGAAACTTCCGCTCATGTAGGGAAGAATAGATACAACTTGCCTGACGAAATCAAGCTCGAAAGGGAGACAGGTTGGAAGATTTTAAGTTCAGCTATGAAGGAGGGGTTAGGTCTTGGAAAATAATTTCAATGAACATTGGTACCCTGAGATTGAAGATGAACTTAAATGTGATGAATGCGGAGAAGGTGAGCCGGTGGCAAGAGTTTCACAATTACTGGTCTGCATTGATTGTTTTAAAATAGATAAACCAAAAAAAAGCGAGGTAAAAAATGGTTGATTTAAGTAATAAGTTTGGTGACGGATTTAATCCGGACGCTGAAGCTGAGGTGGATAATTCTTTTACAGAATATCCGGACGGAAGATACACACTAGCGTTTGCAGGCATTGAGGAGCTAAATGATTTAGTTTCGCAAAGCGTAAAAAATAATGGTGTGGTTTATGATGCTATTGAGATTGAATTTGAAGTTCAAGAAATAGACATTATGAACAAAAAGGAAAGGTTTATGGTTAGTTGGGATAAGGAGGGAAGCGAAGACCCTCAATCTCATTCTATAGCTATTTCTGGTCAAGCAAATTTATTTAACTGCTTGTTGTCAATGGGTCTTGAAAGGGACGCTGTTATGACTGCAAAAGAGAGTGATCTCATTGGTAAACTTACTACCTGTCTTTTGAAAAAAGGCAAGTATGCAAAGAATGACGGAACTGAAGGGACCTCATTTAAAATAGATAGCGGTTGGCATGGTAAAAACTGGGAAGCTGTAGGCGGTGAAACAGTTAAAATAGAAGAAGAAACTAAAGCAGATAAACCTGCTGTAGTGAAGGCTAAAGAACCTACAAAACCTGAATTGAATGATGAGATTCCGTTCTAGGAATTTCATTGTTTGATATAAAAAATAATAGACCCTCCCTGTGCGGACATTGTTTATCTCCGGCAGGAACGGTCTTGTTTGAATACAAGAAAAAATATTATGGTGTGTGTAATAAGATGGAACATATAGATAAAATAAAAGAAAGGATTGAACGAGGAGAAAAACTAGAGAGAACAGCTAATTTAAATTATGAAAGTGTAGGATATGCAATAGCACAAACAAAAGAAACATATATAAAGTTTGCGAAAAAACATAATACCTACGAGTTGCATAAATGGGAATCGAACGATAGGAGAAAATTTTTTGAGTTATTAGTCCTCCATTATCTTGATTGCGAAAAAGCAAAAGCAAGTGATGGTGTGGCTGATGATTGATTTTTCAAAAATCTTTAATGAAAAGGAAGTTTTAAATCCCACATTAAAATATAGACACGAAAGCTCAGACATTACTGATCTTGTAAAGCAGATGAATAATGACGGTCTGCGAGTTACTAATATAAATACTACCGGAGAAATAACTAGGTGTCCTGTTAATGCAACTCTAAATACAAGACCTGATAAGGGTTCTGGGGAAATGTCCGGTTGGTACACTTATAACGAAACAGACGGACATTTTATTTGTGTTTATGGTAACTGGCGTACTAACCAACAATGGAAGTTTTATTCTCATTCAATGAGAGAACTTAACTCAGTTGAAGTTGCTGAATTAAATAGGAAAATTGAGGAGAACTTGCAAAGGAGTAAAGAAGAACGCCAAAAAAGGCATGATGAGACTGCCGAGTTGTGCAAGGAAAGACTTAAAAATTCTAAAATATCTACGGGACATGAATACCTAAATAAAAAAGGGTTAAAAAATAATTATGGATTGACTGAAATTAACGGTTCGTTAATTTGTCCGGTGTATTCTACCAGAAATACTTACAAAGAATTAAGAAGTCTTCAATATATAACTACAAAGAATAAAAGATTTGTTTCTGCTTCTGAAGTTAAGTCAAATATTTTTACAATCGGCATAGACTGGGACCAGTGGAAGAACTATGAAAGTATTGTTGTCACTGAAGGTTTGGCTACCTCAATATCAGTTCATGAATGTACTGGTCTTCCTGTTGTATGCACATTTTCAGCTAACTTTGGACAAGCAGCATTAGAAAACATCAGGAAGTTTTATGACGGAGAATTTTTAATTGCTTTTGATAATGATGACAACGGAGTAGGACAACAACGAGCAAGGGAAATTGTCTCTAATATTTCAAATTGTAAGTCTCGTATTCCAAGTACAAAAGGAGATTACAACGACATACATATTAACGAAGGAGCTGAGGCAGTTAAGAAACAAATTATTATTAAACATAATTTTAATTTGCAGCAATACTCTATTAAAAATTATAGACATGACCCCCCGCCTAGAAGATGGTTAGTAAATAATACTATGGAGCTGTCAAAAATTTCTTTGCTTTGTAGTATTGGAGGCATAGGAAAATCAGGTTTATGTTTGAGGCTTTGTTTAGATGTTAATAACGGTCATGGTAAATTTTTAGGAAACAATATTGCAGTGCAGGGAAATTGTGCCGTCCTGTCGGCTGAAGATGATGCCGAAGAAACCGGACGAAGATTAACTTTGATTGACAGTACAAGAAGTTATTTACAGAGTGAATATGATACTTATGTTTTGACCGTAGCTGATATGGGTAAACCTCTTACTTTAATCAAAGAGGATTTAGCTAACGGACTTCATATCACGGACCAAGCTGAGGACCTCAGAGAGAGCCTCAGACAGATAGATGATCTTAAGTTGATAGTTATAGACCCTATCCAGTCTTTCGTCTCAGGAGACATGAATAACAACAGCACAGCACAGCTTTATTCTCAGTTCTGTTCGTCTATTGCTAGTGAGTTTGGTTGCAGCGTTTTATCCATACATCATTTAAACAAGAGTGCTATTTCAGAAGGGAATACAAACTCAGTATTAAATGCACGGTCCAGTGTAAGAGGAGCTACTTCATTAGTTGATAGTCATAGAGCAGTACAAATTTTATATCTTGATACAGAAGAGAACACCCAACGAATATGTTTTGAACAGGGTATTGAATATCACCGTATGGCAGTAGTAAAAGCAGCTATGGTTAAATCAAATAGCGAAGGTGATATGACTATAAAAACTTTAATCAGAAAGGGTTTTAATTTAGATGTAATTGACGAAGAAAACTCTACCGGAAATATAAATGACATTGATTGGAAATAATTTTCTGACCGTATGGGTGGTCACAAGCGATAGTGTTTCTGACCATAAGGGTTCCCACACTGACTTATATATACATATATATAGGAACGCTGAAGCGTTCCCTATATTATTGAAAGGTTTTACAAGTAAGTTTTATAATTATAATTATTACTTAATATCAAAACGAATCCTTAATAAACAATCTTTAATCATTATTCTTAAATCTCGAACGAAAGGAAGAAGGAGATTATTTATGAGTGATGTTGAGAGAGGGTATAAATTTATAAAGTCTTTCATATTAAGTAAACAAAACGAATTGCAGGAATTTGCAACAAGATCAAGATTAAACGGTCTCATAGTATTAGAAGTGGGGTCGAAAGGAAGGGAGAATTTATTTTCCTTTGAAGAACTATGCGAGGCTATTCCTCGTCATGTGGGGAGTAGGTCGAGTGTATTAAAAATATTAAATGAATGTGTTGAAAGACGTTTCTTTGTTAAAACACAAAAAGGAGACGATAAAAGGTTCAGACAATATGAATTGCATGATGATTATAAACAGTGGTTTATTGATTACGTTGAATTAGCAGGTTATGAAAGGAAAGATAAATAAATATTGGTGGATAACCTCGTCTCATTCAGAAATAAATACTCCATTTATTAATTACGGAACAGCATTAAAATATAAAAACTTTAACAAGTTAAAATTTGTAGTTTGGAAAATGTTTAGGTCTAAACTAGATCACCCTAAATTATCAGCGAGAGATAAGATAGTTTTCTGGTGTATTTGCGAACGGCTGAAGGGCAGTTCTTTTTCCTGTTGGGATAGTTATTCATATCTAGGAAAAATGCTTTGTATGAACCGGAAAACTATTGCTAAGGCAGTAGATAATTTATCTGCTAACGGCTTGATAATGATTGCCGTTGAAGGAGAGAAACCAACAGCCATGAAAACGCTACCAAGTCAGCAGCGAGTAAAGAAACATATCTTGATTATTGGGTTAGGTCATTTTATGGGTAGAGAACTGGAGAGCTAATCGAACAATCAGCTCTCCTTCTTAACTAATTTGTACGGGGGGAGTTCTCTCTAATTTCAGATAAACTTTGTGTCTGAAACCTAGTTAAGATTTGTTTTTCTACATATCGCATAAGAGCATTAGCAACATTTACTTCTACTTGATTTAAAACCAAGTCATTATCTTTAATTGCTTTGCTATTTTTTACTAAATGAAAACCTATTTTGAGTTTAAGTTCTTCAAGATATTCTGGCAGATTTCTCTCTTGTGCTTCATCTAATAAATCACCTATGACAAGTGCTAATTCGTGGTTATTCATAATCTCCTTCATGAGTTGATTGCCCTATGAATTAATCTCAACTCTTTTGCATAAGATTTTAAATCTTCTACTTTATCTTTAGGGACTATAACCTTAACACTAACTAACCCTGCTTTTTGAGTGTTAATTAAATACTTATCTTGTGCTTTCTTTTTTGCTTCTTTATTTTTAAATGGAAAACTCATTTGCATTTCTCCTTTTCTTCCATGTTGCCTGTCATATATTTTATATAAACATTTTCTTCGTTCATAACTCTGTAAATTTCTTTCATATCATCAACTATCATTTTGTTTTCTTCAACTATATCTAATTCATCAATGTAACATTTGGTCCCGCAAGGCGTTCCATAAGGAGCAAAGTTGCTTGTAAAATCAGTGCCACCTGCCATGTTTTTAACATGAAGTCTCTTTGCTTTTGGTCCCAATGGACCTACATCTTTTTTCTCATCTATCAACCAAATAGAATACAACTGTTGTTCTCCATTTATTTTTTTTTGCTGCCGTTGGGTAATGTTAAATTTGTATTTGTTAGCTACTGATACGAACCTCGATTTTTCTGTGTAAGTAAGATTTCTAATACAGTCATTTACTTCCATCTTTTTTAAAGTTTCTAACACTTCCTCAGTTTTAGTTGGTTCTCTCTCTATGCCTTTTTCTATTTTATATTTACTCATTTCCTTTCTCCTCAGTTGTTATAAATACTGTTTTATGGTTCTTACTTGCAAAAGTAGTTTTGCCAACACCAGTTGGACCATAAATAATTAATTTACGCTTTTCTATTTTATATTTACTCATTTCTTTTTCCTCGTTGTCTTTTTAATTTTAGTTTTAGGTTTTGGGTTCTGTTTTAGATCAGCAACTAATTTCATGTGTTCCTTCATAGTCATAACTTTTTTTGTCATGATCTTCTTAGTGCCTCTTTCATTACAATATGCTGAAGAATATCTAACTTATCATCAAGGTTTTTGTCTTTTTCAGTGTAACCATTTTTTACCCTGTTACTAAACAAAGCAATCATAACCATATCCCAAGCATTTTTAATATCTTGAGAACTATAATCTCCAAGTTTTTCTTCAAAACTTTTAACAGTTCTTTTGGTTATGTTTTTGCTTGTTTCATTAAACAGTTCTTTATCTGTCTGAGCCTTAACTCTTTTAATAAATTTATCGAAAGCTGCTTTTGAGTCTTTGCTTTTTTCATCTTGAAAAGATGATTTGTTTCTAATTTCCAGTGCCTTAATTCTGGACAGCTCATCATTCAACTTGTCTGATTCTGCTATTAATTTATCAAAACTTTTACTGGACATTAAATGCTGCTCCTCAGCTAACTCTCTGTCTATCGCATAAAGTCTCTGCTCAATCCATTCCTTGTCATAATTGTCATTCACAATTTTCTCCGTTAATTAATCAATAATGAGATGGCTTTTTATCCATTCTTCATTAATTCCTTGCTCTTTAAGTTTCTTTCTTAAACCTTCCTCAAATTGCTTTTTGGTAAGTTTAGAATCTACTTTCTTGTTTTGCTTTCTATCTATCATTTTATCTCCTGCCATATTTTAGGCGTTTGGTTTGTCTATGAACTTAACCAGTATAAACAAAAAGGGAAAAAATACTGGTTAAGTTTTCGGATAATAAATCCTCTTCAGATAGACTTTAGCTATTCCACCATAAATCAAAGGCTTCTACATTTTCTACAATTTCATCATGAGATATTCTCTTGTTAAAAATAACATCAAACATCTCAGCAAAAAATCTTTTGTAATAAACACCGTATGAGTTTTTATTTTCATCAGCCCAAAATATAAAAGGACCGGTTGTTTGCATAATTCCCGTGCCTTCATAATCAATCCCGTATATCTGACAATAATCCTCAAAATCAAAATTTCTTTTGCCTCTATTAAGTTTTATGTCTGAAATAAATTTCATGTGCAAAGATACTCTAATAAAATCATCAATAAGATCAGTGAATTTATTGTGTTCTTTATCTTCTGGATTTCTAAGACTGTAATCTTTTCTGTCCTCGTATGTTTTTGTTTTTTTGATGTTTTCTAATGTCTCCATTTCTAATGAATTAATCATTATTTCTCCTGCTATATTTCAAGCGTTTAGTTTGTCTAAGAACCTGACTAATAATCGAAACTTAAATTAATCAGGTTTTCGGATATTAAATCCTCGTCAGTTAGACTTTAACTTCGTCTCCTGTTTTGCTGTATTGATAAAAAGGTGAATAGCTACTCACCCAATAAGCAGCAGCAATTTGTTGAGCTGTATAGTCAACGCTGTAGCCGTTGAAATAAGTTTCTATAACATCAATCATTTTTGCCATATCTAAAACCAAACAATCAAATAAAGCGGATTGCTTGTCCTCCTCCGTAAAATAATCATCTTCCGGATTAAAACTATCCCATGTGGTCTTATCAAAATTATCTGCCCATAAAAGCAGGTCATCTGGGACCCATTCTGCAATCACTTCATTGTGGTTGTGATCGTGAATATTATCTATCTTCATTTTGTCTCCTCGCTGTTGCGAATTTAGTTAATTAAAATATCTAGGACGGATAGTAGCATATTTTTTTTGGGAGTTGCAACTATCCGCCTAAAATTAATTTTTATTTCTCCGTTATCTTCCAATCCATGCAGCAAAAATAAATGCAGCAATTATGCCTGTCCAAAAATATAAAAGAGAAATAACCTCCATCATTTCACCTCCGTTACAATGTGTTTCCAACTGGCATAAGGTTCAAAAAACAAACCTTCTGATTTAAAAACTTCATCAAGTTTTTCCTCAAACTCATAGTCTGGAAATTCTGCATCGCAAGGATTCATTTTTTCCCAACCCATGCCACCATCACAAGTAAAACAAAATGCTTCTTCATGTTCATATTCTGGAACATGGAACCATTCTTCAGGAGCGTCATCTTTGAATAACTCGTCTGTGATTTTAACCATGATTTTATTTTCTTCGGAATAGGCTTTATAAAAACCGTCTCCGCTTTTTTCTATGGTTTCAATCAACGCTTTTTCAATTTTAGGTTTTAAGTTTTTCATTACTTCACCCCCTTTGTTTTTTGACACGCTTGAAAAAATTTTCCTGAGTCAAATTTGTTATTGTCTTCACCAAACACTTCACAAAGATTGCCAATCAATTTAGTGGTGTCCAGTCCTTCATGCTCGTAACTATGAGCTTCTCTGATCGCTTGAGCGATTAAAATATAATCTTTTCTACTCACGACGCCTCCATTTCAGATTTAAAAAAGAACATAATTGCTCCGCCTATTTCTCCTTCGTCAGCTCTTAGAGTTTCCTCTATTACATCTTCTGAAAGAGTTGATAA
>MDTE01015018.1_pt1 | contig 34878 bp, 31 predicted proteins | sample 811231 | NCBI WGS metagenome assembly MDTE01 (sample SAMN05326651, study PRJNA326480) | marine metagenome | isolation source: seawater | place: Indian Ocean: Red Sea | collected 2010
GCGGCCGGGGCCGCAGGCGCGCCGCCGACATCGAACCCGTCGAGAGCAGTCTCATCCTCGCCGTCGTCCAGCAGAATCGCGATGGGCGTGTTGACCGCGACTTCCTCCGCGCCTTCGGCGACGAGGATCTTACCCAGCGTGCCCTCGTCGACCGCCTCAACCTCCATGGTCGCCTTGTCGGTTTCGATCTCGGCGATCACGTCGCCCGGTGCAACCGCATCGCCCTCTGCCTTGAGCCAACGCGCGAGGGTCCCCTCGGTCATGGTCGGCGACAGGGCGGGCATGAGAATGAAAATCGGCATCAGTGCTTCCTCTGGCTACGGACTGCCGGGGTCATATCGACGACGTTCCGTTCGCTTATTGCGTTCTCGAGGGTCCACGCCCACGTTTCCGCAACATCCTGCTTCAATTGCGCCGATTGCTGAGCGGTTATGCCAGCTTTCGGCTCCCATACAACCAGCGACGGCTAGTCCTTGTAACAAACGCGCTTGGCCGCCTCGGCGATCCGATCGGCCTGCGGCAGTGCCAGGTTCTCAAGATTTGCCGCATACGGCATCGGCACATCTTCGCCGGTGACCCGCACCACCGGCGCATCCAGATAGTCGAACGCATCTTCCATCATCCGGCTACCGATCTCGGCGCCGATGCCTGCGAACGGCCAGCCCTCCTCGACCGAGACGATACGGTTCGTACGTTTGACGGATTCGACGACGGTACCGGTGTCGAGCGGGCGGATCGAACGCAGATCAATCACCTCGGCCTCGATACCTTCCGCCGCCAGCATTTTGGACGCTTCCAGCGCCTTGCCTACCATCAGCGAGAATGCGGTGATGGTGACATCGTCGCCCTGACGCACGACCTTGGCCTTGCCAATCGGTACGGTCACATCGGCATCGTCGGGAACGTAGAAGCTGCTGCTGTAGAGCAACTCGTTCTCCAGAACGATCACCGGATTGGGATCGCGAATCGCGGACTTCAACAAGCCCTTCGCGTCGGCAGCGGAATAAGGCGCCACAACCTTGAGCCCTGGGCAATGCCCGTACCAGCTAGCATAACATTGCGAATGCTGCGCACCCACGCGCGAGGCGGCGCCGTTCGGCCCGCGGAACACGATGGGGACATCCATCTGTCCGCCTGACATGTAAAGTGTCTTTGCTGCCGAATTGATGATCTGGTCAATCGCCTGCATGGCGAAGTTGAAGGTCATGAACTCGACGATTGGGCGCAGCCCGTGATAGGCCGCCCCGACCCCGAGGCCGGCGAAGCCCTGCTCGGTAATCGGCGTGTCGATCACGCGCCGCTCGCCAAACTCCTCGAGTAGTCCCTGGCTAACCTTGTAGGCGCCCTGATACTGCGCGACCTCTTCGCCCATCAGAAACACATTCTCGTCGCGGCGCATTTCCTCTGCCATGCCATCGCGCAAGGCCTCGCGCACCGTCATCTCCGTCGTCGGGCCATCATAGACAGCCTCGGCGGGTATGGACGCCGGAGCCGGTGCCGCCGGCGCCGTTGAATTTTCCGCAGCCGAGTCCGGACTTGCGGCGGCCGGCACGCTTCCGCCCGCCGGATCGACATCGTCGATATCGCCGGCGCTCTCTCCGTCTGCCAGGATAACCGCGATGGGCGTGTTCACCGCCACATCCTCGGCGCCCTCGGCCACTAGAATCCTAACCAGAGTGCCCTCGTCGACGGCCTCGACCTCCATGGTCGCCTTATCGGTCTCGATCTCGGCGATGATGTCACCCGGCGAGATAGTTTCGCCCTCGGATTTGAGCCAGCGCGCGAGGTTGCCCTCGGTCATCGTCGGCGACAAGGCCGGCATTAGTACCTGAATCGGCATATCTTTAGTCCTCTCCGTCCCGCGGTCACGGTCAGGCTTCAATCAGAATGTCGGTGTAAAGTTCGGACGGATCGGGCTCGGGGCTCTCCTGAGCGAAATCCGCAGCCGCGTTAACACGCGCGCGCACATCGCGGTCGATCGCCTTGAGCGCGTCCTCGTCAGCCACCTTCCGGGTGATGAGAATCTCCTTGAGCATCTCGATCGGATCCTTCTCGGTCCGCATCTTCTGGACCTCTTCCTTGGTCCGATACTTTGCCGGATCGGACATAGAGTGCCCGCGATAGCGATAGGTCTGCATCTCAAGGATGAACGGCCCCTTGCCCGACCGGACATGGTCGACCGCCTTGCTGCCGCCCTCGAAGACCTGGACCACGTCCATGCCGTCTATCTGGGCGCCCGGAATCCCGTAGGCGCAGCCGCGATTGAACAGGTCCGGTTCGGCCGACGCTCGCTCGACCGATGTGCCCATACCGTAACGGTTGTTTTCGATCACATAGATGATCGGCAGGTCCCAAAGCGCGGCCATGTTGAAGCTCTCGTAGACCTGCCCTTGATTGACCGCGCCATCGCCGAAATAGTCGAGGCAGATGCCGTCGTCGCCCTTGTACTTGTGCGAGAAGGCAATGCCTGTGCCCAGCGGGACATTGGCGCCGACGATGCCGTGGCCGCCGAAGAAGTTCTTCTCTTTCGAGAACATGTGCATCGAGCCGCCCTTGCCGCGCGAATACCCGCCTTCGCGGCCCGTCAGTTCGGCCATGACGCCATTCGGGTCCATGCCGCAGGCGAGCATGTGACCATGATCGCGGTAGGTGGTAATAACGGAGTCCTGCGGTTGAAGGGCCGCCTGCATGCCAACAACGACGGCTTCCTGACCGATATACAGGTGGCAAAAACCACCGATCAGGCCCATGCCGTACATCTGTCCCGCCTTCTCCTCGAAGCGACGGATAAGGAGCATCTCTCCATAGAATGCAAACAACTGTTCGGCGCTATAGGATTTGTAATCCGGCTTGCCCGATGCCGCGCTTTTCCTTCGAGCGAGAGCCTTTTTCGGTGCGGACTTAGAACTTGCTCGTGACGATTTCGTGGCTGGTTTTCGCCCCATCGCACTTCCCCTTGACCGTAATGCCGGCGTTGTCTGCCATCCCGACAAGTAGGTGATGGGGCCGATATCAGCAAGCGCGGATACGGAAAAAGATGTGCAATATCAGGGAAAAAGCCTGAATTTACTGCTATTCAGTTAATTTGATGATTCTCGTATGAAATTTTCGTTCGCTCTGTCCGATTCTCAATCCCGGATATTGCGCACGAAAATCTACTCCAAGATCACGATCTCGTTCGGATGGGCGAAGTTTAGCATCACCCGGGCACGTTCCTCGAGCATGTCCGGATCAAGATTATCGGGCCGCAGGAGCGCGACACGCGCCTCGAACTGTTCTCGCTCCACCTGCAGCGACGCTTGCAACGTCCGCGCCTGTTCGACTTTGCTCTGGAGTTGCAGCAGAGACAGGAGACCATGGTCACCCTGTACCATGTGATACGAGAAGTAGGCGAGCAGGAGCGCCCCAATGATCGGGCACATGGCGCTGCGGGCACGTATTCGTATTTCGTCGAGCACTGCCATGCCGACACCGAATCACAGCCCGACTTGCTGCGTCAACTCCGGATTATCTATTAGATTCAATTCATTGCCCAAAAAGGGGCCAGTGTTGCAAAAGTGACTCAGAGTTCTCGTTTTGGACTCACTCCGGCCCTCTTACGAAGCGTGAACCCGATGATGCCGCCGGCCGCGAGGCCCGCCAAAAGGCCAATATGCGTGCCTGCACATCCCCGATCAACTGCCCCGCGCCGCCGCCTAGGACGGACCCTGCAAACATCCAGACCGGGACCGAGCGCATCTGAATCTGACGCATCGCGCTACCTAGCGAAGGATCGAACGTCCCGCATAGGTGGCCGCCGGGCCAAGCGCTTCCTCGATACGTATCAGCTGGTTGTACTTAGCAAGCCGGTCGGACCGGCTGAGCGAGCCCGTCTTGATCTGCCCGCAGTTAGTCGCCACAGCCAAGTCGGCGATGGTAGCGTCCTCGGTCTCGCCCGAGCGATGCGACATGACCGACGTGTAGGACGCCTTGTGTGCCGTCTCGACGGCGTCGAGAGTTTCCGAAAGTGTGCCGATCTGGTTGACCTTGATCAGGATCGAGTTTGCCGCCCCCTTCGCGATGCCGTCGCGCAGTCGCACCGGGTTGGTGACGAACAGATCGTCGCCGACCAGCTGGACACGGTCGCCCACCGCCTCGGTGAGCGCCACCCAGCCGCCCCAGTCGTCTTCCGCCATCCCGTCCTCGATCGAGATGATCGGGTAGCGTGCGCACAGATCGACCAGATATTCGACCATCGCACCGGAATCGAACAACTTGCCCTCGCCCGCCAGTGCATATTTGCCATCGACGTAGAATTCTGTCGACGCCGCGTCGAGTGCGAGGACCACGTCGTCGCCCGGCTTGTAGCCGGCCGCCTCGATGGACTTGCTAATGAAGCCTAGCGCCTCGTCGGCGCTCTTCAGGTTCGGCGCAAATCCGCCCTCGTCTCCCACATTGGTGCCGTGGCCGGCGTCCAGTAGCTGTTTCTTAAGGGTCTGGAAAATTTCCGATCCGACCCGCACTGCGTCCGCTATGCTGGCCGCCCCCACCGGCATGATCATGAACTCCTGGATATCGATCGGGTTGTCCGCATGCGCACCGCCGTTCAAGATGTTCATCATCGGCACCGGCAGGGTCCGGGCGTGGCTGCCACCGACATAACGGTAGAGCGGAAGCCTGGCATCCTCGGCCGCCGCCTTCCCCACGGCCATGGAAACGCCGAGGATCGCATTCGCCCCAAGCCGCCCCTTGTTCTCGGTGCCGTCGAGATCACACATCAGGCGGTCGATATGCTCCTGCTCGTCGGCGTCCAAACCGGCCAGCGCCTCGTAGATCTCGGTATTCACCACCTCGACGGCACCAAGCACTCCCTTGCCGCCGTAGCGCGCCGGATCGCCGTCCCGCCGCTCCGCGGCTTCGTGTGCGCCGGTGGAGGCGCCCGACGGTACTGCCGCACGGCCGAAGGCTCCGCTGTTAAGGGTGACATCCACCTCGACGGTGGGGTTTCCGCGACTGTCGAGAATCTCGCGGCCGACAATATTGACGATGTCGCTCATCGTTGGGTCCGCCTGTTTCTTGTTCCGGTCAGGTGATCGAGACAGGATTCGCCTTCGCGATCCGGTCCAGTTTGAGCAGAGTTTCGACGATGCGCGGCAGATCCTTCAGATGGATCATGTTGGGACCGTCGCTCGGCGCATTGTCCGGGTCCTCATGGGTCTCCAGGAACACACCCGCCACGCCGATGGCTACAGCCGCGCGAGCCAGGACCGGCGCGAATTGCCGCTGGCCGCCGCTGGAGGCCCCCTGCCCGCCTGGCTGCTGCACCGAATGGGTTGCATCGAAGATCACTGGGCATCCCGTCTGGTCAGCCATGATCGGCAGCGAACGCATGTCCGCCACCAGGGTGTTGTAACCGAAACTCGCACCACGTTCGCAAACCAGCACGTTCTTGTTACCGGCCTCGAAGGCCTTGCCAACCACATTCTTCATGTCCCAAGGGGCGAGAAACTGGCCCTTCTTGATATGCAGTGCCCGCCCGGTCTCCGCCGCCGCAACCACCAGGTCGGTTTGACGGCACAGGAATGCCGGTATCTGCAACACGTCGGCAACCTCGCTCACCTGCGCACAATGGCCGGGATCGTGCACATCAGTCAGAATCGGCAGTCCCGTCGTCTCCCGGATCTCCGCCATGATCGGCAGGCTCTTGTCGATTCCTAGACCGCGCGCTGTCTTAATCGAGGTGCGGTTCGCTTTGTCGAAGCTGGTCTTGTAGATCAGACCGACCCCGAGCGTCTCAGACATCTCCTTGAGTGCGGCGCTCATTTCGAGACCATGAGACCGCGATTCAAGCTGACACGGGCCGGCAATCAGGGTCAGAGGCAGATCGCAGCCGACCGTGAGTTCGCTCACGCGCACATTTCGCGCCGCCGCCATAGTCAGACCAGCCTAGACTGATCGAGCGCCGCCGCCACGAATGACTCGAACAGCGGGTGCGGGTCAAAGGGCTTGGACTTCAGTTCCGGATGGAACTGGACGCCGATGAACCAGGGGTGATCCTCGAGTTCTACGGTCTCGGGCAACAGGCAGTCCGGCGACGTGCCGGAAAAGACCATGCCCGCCTTCTCGAGGGCCTCGCGATAGTTGATGTTCACCTCATAGCGGTGACGATGACGCTCCGAGATTTCGGTGAAACCATAAATCTCGGCGATATGACTCCGCTTGCCCAGCGTCGCCGGATAGGCACCCAAGCGCATCGTTCCGCCTAGGTTATCGCCGACCGCACGCTGCTCGGTCTCGTTCCCGCGCTGCCACTCGGTCATCAGACCGACAACCGCGTCGTCACAGGGCCCGAATTCGGTCGAGCCCGCGCCGCTCAGGCCAGCCAAGTTGCGGGCAGCCTCTATCACCGCCATCTGCATCCCGAAACAGATGCCGAAATACGGAACCTTGTGTTCGCGAGCAAACTGGACCGCCTTGATCTTGCCTTCGGCACCCCGCTCTCCGAAGCCGCCGGGGACAAGGATGCCGTGCACGCCATTCAGATGCTCTACCGTGTCTTCGGTGTCGAATAGTTCCGATGCGATCCAGTCGAGCTTAACCCGCGCATGGTTAGCGATGCCACCATGTACCAGCGCTTCCGACAGGGATTTGTATGCATCGGGCAGGTCCGTGTATTTACCCACTACAGCGATCGTGACCTCGCCATCCGGTTCGCGAACCCGGCCCACGATCTCGCGCCAAGTGTCGAGATTGGGCCGGACGCTGGCGTCGATGCGAAAATGCGCCAGCACCTGAGTATCGAAGCCTTCATCATGATACTCGATTGGCACCTGGTAGATCGTGTCGATATCGATCGCCGGCACAACCGCCTCGGGACGTATGTTGCAAAACAGCGCGATCTTGTTGCGCTCGCCAGCGGGGATCGTGCGGTCGCAGCGGCACAGGATGACATCGGGTCGGATGCCGACACGCTGCAGCTCCATCACTGAATGTTGGGTCGGCTTAGTCTTAAGTTCGCCCGAGGCAGACAGGTAGGGCACGAGGGTCAAGTGTACAAACATCGCCCGTTCATGGCCCAACTCGTTGCCGAGTTGGCGGATCGCCTCGAGGAACGGCAGACTTTCGATATCGCCGACTGTGCCGCCTATTTCACAGATCACAAAATCCTCACCATGCAGATCAGCGGTGACAAATTTCTTGATGGCATCGGTAACGTGCGGGATCACCTGGACCGTGCCGCCCAGATAGTCACCACGCCGCTCTCGACCCAGAACGTCGGAATAGATCCTCCCAGTCGTGACGTTGTCGGATTGGGTCGCCGCCACTCCCGTGAACCGCTCATAATGGCCTAGATCGAGATCGGTCTCGGCCCCGTCGTCGGTGACGAAGACCTCACCATGCTCGAAGGGGCTCATCGTGCCCGGATCGACGTTCAGGTAAGGATCAAGTTTGCGAACGCGAACGCTGTAACCGCGCGCCTGCAGAAGTGCACCCAGAGCCGCGGATGCAAGCCCCTTACCCAGAGAGGAAACGACACCACCCGTGATGAAAATAAACCGTGTCGCCATTGCTAACTTGTACTCAATTGGCGGCGGCCCGCCAAAGGGGTTTCATCCACAATCGGCAAGCTGTTGAGATACCGACATTTGACAGAGAAAAAGGCGGCTTGAAAGCCGCCTTGTGAACTCGACTCGGAACGCCACGCCATCTAATCGGTCGTCGGTACTGTCGGTGTGGTCGGCGCTGCGGGCTCCGCCGGTGCCATCCCACCATGAGCTGCATCGGAAGCCGGTACGGTTTCGTTGACGATCGCACCCGTGCTGCCGCCGTCGTTCGCCAGAATCGCAAGCCCGATGCTGGTGACCATGAAGGCGAGCGCCAGCAGGCCGGTCGTCCGGGTCAGGAGGTTGGCCGTCTGCCGGTTGCCCAGCAGCCCGCCCATGCCGCCGCCGGCACCACCGCCGCCGCCGCCGCCGCCGAGACCGCCGAGGCCACCCTCGGAACGCTGCATCAGCACCACGCCCACAAGCCCGACGCCGATCAGCATGTGAATGACCAGTACGATGGTTTCCATGATTCCGGCCGTTTCCTGGTTGCGCACCGCGGCTCCCGGGGCCACGCCACATCTGTTGAGCGCGTATTTAGTCGGTTGAGCGCCGCATTGCCAGCCCCAATCCTGTCCGATGGTTAACCCGCTGCCGCCGCAATAGCCAGAAAGCTCTCCGCATCCAAGCTTGCACCACCGATCAGCCCACCGTCCACATCGGGAACCGCCAGCAGATCGGCCGCGTTCCCAGGCTTCATCGAGCCGCCGTACAGAAGTCCGATGTCCGCTGCCGTGTCCCCCATTGCCACCGCGAGCGTCGCCCGGATGTGGCCGTGGGCAACCGCCACCTCGTCCAGGGTCGGGGTACGGCCCGTGCCGATTGCCCATACCGGTTCATAGGCGATGACCGTGGTCGCGCCGTCCACCCCTGCATCCGGAAGCGAGCCAGCCAGTTGTCCGCTAAGGACATCGAGGGTCTTACCCGCATCGCGTTCCGCCTCCGTCTCGCCAATGCACACGATCGCCGTCAGTCCCGCGGCATGCGCCGCAACGGCCTTCGCGCACACCCGCGCGTCACTTTCGCCTAGGCCGTGACGCCGTTCGGAATGACCGAGGATCACGTGGCTGGCGCCAGCATCGCGGACCATCGCAGCGGAAACGTCGCCGGTGAACGCACCGCTTTCGGCCTCGTGGCAATCCTGTCCGCCAACCGCGACCGACGATCCGCCGGCGGCCTCGGCTACCGCACGCAGGATAGTCGCCGGCGGGCAGACCAGAAGATCGCAGGTCGGTATATCGCCCTGCGCCGCGATCGCGCGCGCAAGCGCGATCCCGTCGGCAGCCAGCATATTCATTTTCCAGTTTCCGGCGATCAATTTCTTCGATGCGGCCATTTCTTCACCAAATTGATGCTTTTCATTATGTTAGTGGCTCCCTACATGGGCTTGACGGTGCCTTAGCATAGGCACTTGTGCGCCGCCAACTGGCGCCTCGGCAAAGCACCTGTGCGGTGCTTGAGGCGGCGCATCGCGATCACTATCATGCGCCGCTCGCGGCGGGGCTGCGGCCAAATCTAACCGGTGACCAGAAAATGCTCGATGCTCTGAGACGCAGCTCAAAAAGTTGGGTCATGAAAGTCATTCTCGGGGCCCTTGCCCTGACATTCGTTGTCTTCTTCGGTGGCGATATCGGTGGCCGAGGCGGCGGCAGCCATTCCGGCGCGGCCTCGGTTGTCGAAGTTGGCGATACCAATTTCACCGTGCACCAGATTGGCCGGGAGCTGAACGACCAGATCCAGCGCGCTTCAAGATTCACCGGGCGTCAACTCGACACGCAGTCAGCTATTCAGGCGGGGCTGCTCGACCAGACCATTTCGCAGCTCATCAGCCGCACGCTGTTCGATCAGGCCGCCCAGCAGTTCGGCGTTACTACTCCTCTCGAAGCGGCTTCCGCCGCTATCCGAGCCCTGCCGCAGTTCCAAGGCCCCAGCGGGCGATTTGAGCGCGGTCAGTTCGAGAGTTTCCTGCTGCATAATAACCAGACCGAGGCCGAGTTCGTGAACCAGGTACGGCTCGACCTCATGCGGACCCAGTATCTGGACACGATCCGGGCCGCCGCCGCGGCGCCTGCACCGCTGACCGATACCATCTTCAAGCGCCGCGGCGAACGCCGGACCGCGGAAATCGTGATCGTGGCCACGCTCCCGGACGCGCGCGTGGGCGAACCCGATGCGGTTGAGTTGGGCAACTTTTACAACGCTAATCGGACGGCCTTCGAGACGCCCGAGTTCCGCGTGGCGACCGTCGCCCGGCTCGACGTTGAAACTCTCGCCCACGAGATGGTAATTCCCGAGGAAGACCTGCGCGAGGAATATGAACTGCGCGGCAATGAGTTCGTTCAACCCGAGACCCGCGAGATTTCTCAGGCGACCTTCCTGTCCCGCAACGACGCGCTGCGGGCTCTCGCCCTGATCGAGGCTGGCAAGACCTTCGACAAGGCGGCCGAAGAGGTCTCGGGCCTGCCGCCAGTCGTCCTTGTTCGAATAAGCCGGAACGACGTGCCGGTGGCGGAGCTCGCGAATGCCGCGTTCGCGCTTGACTTGGATGTGATCAGCGAGCCGGTCAAGAGCGACCTCGGTTGGCATCTAGCGGAAGTCTCTGAGATCGTGCCCGGCCGGACTATTCCCTTCAACGAGGTGCGCGACACGCTCCGCAACGAGCTCGCAACCGAAGAGGCGCGCGACGCAATCTTTGAGGTGCTGAACGATGTCGAGGACGGACTCGCCGGCGGGGCTTCCCTCGGGGAGGTTGCCCGCGACAGTAACCTTACCATCGGCCGGATCGAGGGCGTAGCCCGCACGGGCCAGTTGCGCGACGACAGCACCGATGCAGCCGTTACACCGGAGCTGGTAAAGCGCCTGTTCTCTATCGAGCAGCCCGGCATCACTGAGACCATCGAGAGCCGTGGCGGCGGGTTCTCCGTCATACGCCTCGACGAAATCATCGCACCGCGCATTCCATCCCTCAACGAGGTACGCGAACAGGTTATCACCGCCTGGCAGGCGGAACGGGTCGCCGCCCAGGCGGAGGAGACGGCTCAGAAGATTGCCGACCGCGCACGCGGCGGCGAGCCTCTCGAGTCCCTAGCCGGCGAGTTTGGGGCGACTTTCGAGAAGACACCGGCCTTCGACCGCTCCGCGGACGGATCAACGTTCTCGACCGAGCTGATCACGGCGGTCTTTGAGGCAAACCTTGGCGAGGTGATCCAGCAGAGTCTGACAGACGGTGCTGCAGTCGCCAAGCTCATCGATATTGAGCCGGCAGACATGCTAGATCCGGCGCGCGAGGAGATATCGGCGGCGCTCACAGGGCAGATCGCGAATGACTTGGTCACCCAGCTCGCGGAGGCCCTGCGCAACGACATCGGCGTGGACGTCGACCGGAATGCGCTGGAAGACGCATTCCAGATTCAATGATCCCCCCCTTGGTGTTTGTATCGTGACCCTGCAGACCGCCACCGACACGGAGTCCTTCACCGAGCGCTACGCCAACGGCGAACCGCAACTCGTGTGGACCGAACTGGTCGCTGATTTGGAGACGCCCGTCTCCGCGCTGCTCAAGCTCGCAGACGACGAGAAGCATTCGATTCTGCTAGAATCGGTCGAAGGGGGCGCCGTGCGCGGGCGCTACTCGATCCTTGCCTTTGGCCCCGACCTGATCTGGCGCTGCACGGGTAGGAATGCCGAGATTAATCGCAACGCCCGCAGCGACCCGGATGCCTTCGAGCCAATGGCAGCAAGCAGCCTCGACGCGTTGTCGGACCTGATCGATGAATGCCGAATCGATATTCCTCCGGCGTTGCCGCCGATGGCTGCGGGTCTGTTTGGTTATTTCTCCTATGACACTGTGCGCCTCATCGAGCGCTTGCCCGATGCCAACCCCGATGCGATCGGTATTCCCGATTCCGTCTTCATCCGGCCGACCATCATCGCGGTGTTCGACAATGTGGCCGACAAGGTGACCCTAGTGACGCCAGTCTGGCCCAACCCGTCTGTCGACGCCAATAGCGCCTACGACCAAGCCTGTGCGCGGATCGACACGGCGGTGATGGGTTTCGACCGGGATGTGCCTCGCATCGCCAGCATCCCCAAGGGCTCGGAAGCGGCGATCACGCCGGTGTCGAACCGCTCACAGTCCGAGTATCACGCTATGGTCGAGGCCGCGAAGGAGTATATCCGCGCCGGCGACATCTTTCAGGTGGTTCCGTCCCAGCGTTTCAGCTTCCCGTTCGAGCTCCCGCCCACCGCGCTCTATCGCTCGCTTCGGCGTCTCAACCCCTCGCCCTTCCTCTTCGTACTGAATGTCGGAGATTTCTCCCTCGTGGGATCGAGCCCGGAGATCTTGGTCCGCCTGCGCGACGACACGGTCACCATCCGGCCTATCGCGGGCACCCGGCCGCGCGGCAAGACTCCGCTCGAGGATGCGACATTGGCAGAGGACCTACTGGCAGATCCCAAGGAGATGGCCGAGCATTTGATGCTGCTCGACCTAGGCCGCAACGATGTAGGCCGGGTGTCGGAAATCGGCACTGTCGAAGTTACCGAGGAGTCCAAGATCGAGCGCTACAGCCACGTCATGCATATGGTATCGAACGTGCAGGGCCGGATGAAACCGGGCACGCGGGCCGTTGACGCGCTGGCCGCCGGCTTCCCGGCGGGGACCGTGTCGGGCGCACCAAAGATCCGGGCGATGGAGATCATCGACGAGCTGGAGGATGAGCGCCGCAGTTTCTACGCTGGCGCGGTCGGTTACTTTGCGGCCGACGGTAGTATGGACACCTGCATCACGCTCCGTACAGCCCTAATCAAGGACAGCGTGATGTATGTCCAAGCTGGCGGCGGTGTCGTGGCGGACTCGGATCCCGAGGATGAGTACCAGGAGAGCAACAATAAGGCCCGCGCCCTAATTCGCGCCGCGGAACAGGCCCACCGCTTTGTCGACTAAGGCCTCGGTGCCAAACCTCAATGCCGATGGACTCGTCTGAGGGGACGACGGCGCTGTCCATTCCGGTTAGCGCCCGTGATAAATGGAAATAGGGCGTCAAGAAGAGCGACCCGTCCTTAATCTATTCACGCATCGCGCAGTAGGCGAACATTTTCGCGAACCGCCAGATCATGGGGTCCCAGCAGTCCACGTTTAGCCCGGCGCCATCTTGCCAGACGACCTCCAGCCCGGGATTTCGAGAGATGATATCCTGCAGTGTATGCCAGTGCGCGGGATCCTCGCGTGAGACCTGCAGTTAATACGGCTCGGTGTTTAGTTCAACGACGGCGAGTTATCATTAGGATGACCGCCGCGCGAAGCACAAAACAGCCTCCACGGCAGCTCTGGGCAGCTAGTTGGATGCGCGCGCAGATCCTGCGGCGAGACGCATAGCAACCGCGCTCACCGGCACCAGCGCAAAGCCTCGGGTGCGAACGTCTGGCAGCCACTCCGCAAGTGCATCAATGGTCGTGTCTCTGGGGTGACCGATAGCAATAGCGTGCCCCTGCCGCCGCGCAACCTCTTCGACATCCAGCAACGCCGAGCGAACCCCTATTGGCGACGGGTCGTGGTCTAGGAAGACATCCCGCCGTAATGCCGGTATCCCATGCCGCTCAGCCTCCGACTGCGCCACCGTCGCACTCGAGGTCCGGCTGTCGAGGAACAGCAGTCCTCGCGCACGCAACTCGATCATCACCGCAGCCATGACCGGTCGGTCCGCCGTCGCCTTGCTGCCCATATGATTGTTAATGCCAACGAACTCGCCGAACTGCGACAGGTTCCACTCGATCCGGCGATGCAGCTCCGCGGGGGTCAAATCCAGCACCAAGGCATTCGGCCCGGGGTCCGCTCCCGGCCCTGGTTCCATGGGCACATGCACCAGCAACTCGTGACCGGCCGCGCGGGCCGCGCCGGTCTGAGTTACCAGGTCTCGGGCATAGGCGAGATAGGCCAGCGTCAGGGGCGCAGGAAGCTCGACTGTACGCTCCGACCGCGCCCGGTCGAGGCCCATATCGTCGATCACCACGGCGATCATTGGCTGGCCTGGCGCGGCAACGGCAGGCATTGCGTGGTGCTGCCAGGCCTGCGCAGGCGGTAGCGGTCGAACGGCGGCAACCTGCGGTTTGGACGCCGCGGCAGCTGGCCCCGCAGGTGACGGTGTCAAGATTGGCACGCCGACTGTCGGCAGCGGCACAGTCGCGACGGGAGCCGTCCGAGCCCTATTCGCCTCAGGACCAAGGATCAGGATCGCTCCCAGCGCGACAACTGCGCCGGTGAGCGCAGCAGCAGTCGCCCATACCAGCCAGCCGCCGCCGGTCGGAGCCTTGCGCTTCCGTCTCTTCTGTGATGTCCGCACAGACTTGCAAGGCTTCGGTTTGGCTTTGCGGGCCGGCTTGGCCATGGCGCTGCAACTCGCAGAGGGGTTCAGGATGCCAGAGAGGCCTCCAATTAGGATACGTTTATGACTGATTCGCGCTTTTTTCACCTTCAGCACTGGATATTCTTGCTGCCGCACATGCTTTGCCGCCCCGGGCAACGCTGTTATAAGTCTTCGCCCCGTGCACGGGACCGAAAAATGCCAGACAACCTCTTGAGATGTTTCTCTTAATCGACAACTACGACAGCTTTACCTACAACCTCGTCCACTTCCTAGGCGAGTTGGGGGTGGAGTGTGATGTCCGCCGCAACGACACGCTCAGCCCCGACGACGTGCTTGCGCTCGAGCCCGAGGCCATCGTCATTTCACCCGGGCCCTCGGACCCCGACCACGCCGGCATCTGCCTAGATCTCGTGGCGAAGGCCGCCGAGGCCCGCATGCCCCTGCTGGGCGTCTGCCTCGGCCATCAGACCATTGGTCAAGCCTTCGGCGGTAGGATTGTGCGTGCGCCCGAACCCATGCACGGCAAGGTCGACCGAGTACGGCACGGCGGCCAGAGCCTTTTCCGCGGCTTACCTAACCCCGTCGAGGCGACGCGCTATCACTCGCTGTGCGTGGAGCGAGCGTCCGTCCCCGATTTTTTCGAAATCACGGCCCAGACCTCCGACGAGGTGATCATGGGACTGTCCCATAAGGAATTGCCAATCCACGGGGTGCAGTTCCACCCAGAGAGCATCGCAACCGAGGCGGGGCACGAACTGCTGGCGAATTTCATAGAACTGGCCACCGGCCAGCCTGTCGAAGCCTATGGCAGCGACGCCCGCGCCGGGGAGATGATGGCGTTATGAGCACCGATAGGGACGACCTAAAACTGCTGCTGGCGCGGGTCGCCGACGGCAGCACCCTCGCTAAGGGTGAGGCCGAGGTGGCCTTCGATATCATCATGTCCGGCAATGCCACGCCGGCCCAGATCGGCGCTTTCCTGATGGCGTTACGCCTGCGCGGTGAGACCGTGGACGAGATAACCGGCGCGGCCCGCACAATGCGCACCAAGGCCCACAAGATCGACGCACCGGATGACGCCATAGACATCGTCGGGACCGGTGGCGACGGGACCGGCACGCTGAACATCTCCACCGCCTCGGCGATCGTAGTGGCCGGCTGCGGCGTCCCCGTGGCCAAGCATGGCAACCGCGCGCTCAGCTCCAAGACCGGCGCCGCGGACGTGCTGACCGAACTTGGCATCAACATTGACGCCGACTTCGAGCTCGTCCGGGAATCGATCTGGGAGAACAATCTCGGTTTCCTAATGGCACCCCGTCACCACAGCGCCATGCGCAATGTCGCCGGCCCGCGAGTCGAACTGGGAACCCGCACGATCTTCAACCTTCTTGGCCCCCTGTCGAACCCGTCTCTGGTCACCCGCCAGATGACCGGCGTGTTCGCACCGCAATGGACCGAGCCTGTGGCCCATGTGCTTGGCAATCTAGGTCTGAAACGCGCCTGGGTTGTGCATGGCTCCGACGGCACGGACGAACTGACTACGACCGGCCCGTCCCGAGTCTCGGAACTCAAGGACGGCGAGGTAACCACCTACGAGGTCAATCCGGAAGACGCAGATCTGCCGCGCAGCACGCTAGAAGACATCAAGGGTGGCGATGCGGCCTTCAACGCGGCGGCCGTCCACGAACTCCTCGCCGGCAAGCAGAGTGCCTACCGGAACGCCGTGCTAATGACCGCCGCGGGCTCACTGATGATCGCGGAACGGGCCGATGACCTCGTGGGCGGCGTCAAGATCGCTTGCGAGGCGATTGATTCCGGCGCCGCCCGCGAATGCCTCGCCCGCCTCGTCGAGATCACCAACAGGAACGGCTGAGATGTCAGACGTCCTTACGAAGATCAATAACAACAAGCGCGAATATATCGCTGCCTGCAAGGCCGCAACGCCGCTGTCCGCGCTCGAAGAACGCGCACGCCGCGCCGACACCACACGGGGCTTCGCGAAGCGCCTCGCCGAGCGCACAACCGCCGGGCGCTTCGGCTTGATAGCCGAGGTCAAGAAGGCAAGCCCGAGCAAGGGGCTTATTCGCGAGGACTTCGATCCGGCCGTTATCGCCAAGGCCTACGAGACCGGCGGCGCGACATGCATGTCCGTCCTTACCGACACGCCCTATTTCGAGGGACGGGATGAGCATCTGGTCGCGGCACGCGCGGCGGTGTCCTTGCCCGTCATTCGCAAGGACTTCATGCTCGACCCCTACCAGGTGGTCGAGGCCCGTGCGCTGGCGGCGGACTGTATCCTGCTAATCATGGCAGGGCTGGACGACACACAGGCCGCCGAACTCGCCGCCACCGCCCATGAATGGAGTATGGACGTACTGGTCGAGGTACACGACGCGGCTGAACTCGACCGCGCGCTCCGGATCGACAGCGATCTCGTCGGTATCAATAATCGGAACCTGAAGACCCTCACCGTGGACCTCGCAACAACCGAACAACTCGCGCCGTGCGTTCCGTCGGACCGGTTGCTGGTCTGTGAGAGCGGGCTGTTTAAGCCGGAGGACCTTGTCCGCATGTCCGGGGTCGGGGCGCGCTGCTTCCTGATCGGAGAATCCCTCATGCGCCAAGACGACATCGCAGGCGCGGTCCGCGATCTGCTCGCGCCGGGCGAAGCCCTCCGCGAAAGTGCCTGATTGATGGCAGACAACAAGTTCACTCATATCGACGCGAACGGTAACGCCCGCATGGTTGACGTGTCCGACAAGGAGGTGACCCGGCGCACGGCGACGGCCGGGTGCCGAGTAGTCATGCAACCCGAAACCATCGCGCTGATCCGCGACGGCGCGGTGAAGAAGGGCGACGTGGTTTCGGTGGCCCGCCTCGCCGGGATCATGGGCGCAAAGAAGACCTCGGAGTTAATCCCGCTCTGCCACCCCCTGCTAATCAACAAAGCCGATGTGGAAATCTCCATCGATGACGGCCGCAACGCCGTCGTGATCGAGGCGACGGTCCGCGTTGACGGCAAGACCGGGGTCGAGATGGAGGCGCTGACCGCGGCGAGTGTCGCGGCGCTGACGGTTTACGACATGGTCAAGGCCGTGGATCGCGGCACACAGATCACTGACATGCGCCTGCTGCGCAAGGCCGGGGGCAAGTCGGGGTCCTACGAGGCGAAATGAGGATGCGGGAGCGACCGACGGCACCCATCACTACCCTCGTTATGCCCGCGCAGGTGGGCATCCATGAACACCGGTGGCAGCCAACATGTGGTTCCCAGGTTATTAGTTCCCGCTTTCGCCGCAAAGATGATTGTAAGATTGGCGGGATCACGCAATGAGCCGCGCGCTCGCCCTTTTACTGCTGGTCGTCGCGGTCGTCGCCGCGCCGGCGGCAGTGGTGGCGCTAGAGTGGCTGCGCACGGTCCCTGGCTATTTCAACCTCGCGCCCCACATTCCCTTCATGCCTAACGGGTTCGCCCAGTTCTACCTGATCGTGACGGCCGCCATGTTAGCTATTGCCGTGCCGATGTCCCTAGGTCTCATCCGGCTCGGCGATCTACGCCCAGCGCGCTACGTCCGGAACGCACTGATGGTCCTGATTTTCTGGAAGATCATCGATGTAACCATGCTGTCGGGCGGTGCGGGCAACCTAGAGGACACGGCGGCGACGCTGGTGCTGTCTCTCGGTACCTTTGGCTACGGCGTGGTCGCTGGGTTCGTCTTCTGGCGGATCGGCGTTCGGCCACACAGATTCACGGCGCCAACAAATCTGGATTCCGAGACGAGCGAGAAGCAATGAACAAGCATCAACCGACCCAAAGCATCTTTGTGATGCCCGCGCGGGCGGGCATCCATGAACACCGGCGGCAACCTCGACATGTTTCTCAATTTACCAGTCTCCGCCCTTGCGGAAACGACGATGGCGGGGGTCCTTAGATGACCCAGAAACTAATGGCCGTAGCGGACGCACGCGCGCGGATCCTTGCGGACCTGCCGGCGATGCTTTCGGAACAGGTCGCGCTGCCCGACGCCCATGGTCGAGTGCTGGCCGCCGACGTGGCGGCGCGAACAACCCAGCCGCCCCTCGCAGTCTCGGCGATGGATGGCTATGCGGTACGCGCCAAGGATGTCGCGAATGTCCCGGCAGACTTAAAGATCGTGGGCGAGGTCCCGGCCGGCGGACTTCACGAGGGTACGGTCGGCCCCGGCGAGGCCGTCCGCATCTTTACCGGTGCCGCCATACCCGACGGCGCGGACGCCATCGTCATTCAGGAAGACGCGGTGCGCGGCGGCGACACGGTGACGGTGAACGAGGGTGTCACCGCCGGCCGATACGTCCGACCGGCCGGACTCGACTTCCAGAAAGGCGACGTACTGCTTTCGGCGGGAACTACCCTCACCGCCCGCGACATTGGGCTCTCCGCCGCCATGAACCACCCTTGGCTGCGGGTACGTCGAAAGCCTAGGGTAGCGCTGCTAGCGACCGGTGACGAGATTACCCTACCCGGCGAGGAACTCGGCCCCGCTAGCATCGTCAGCTCCAATACCTTCGCGCTGGCGGGACTGATTCGGGCCGCAGGCGGCGAGCCGTTGACACTCGGGATTGCGCCCGATAACAAGGCGTCAATCCGGCGGCTGGCCGAGGGCGCGCGCAGCGCCGACATGCTGGTCACCACTGGCGGCGCATCCGTCGGTGAACACGACCTGGTGCAGGAAGCGCTCTCAGACATCGGCCTCAAAATCGACTTCTGGCAGATCGCTATGCGCCCGGGCAAACCTCTGATGTTCGGCCGCTTGGGCGACATGCCCATGTTGGGCTTCCCGGGAAACCCTGTGTCCTCGACCGTCTGCGGCGTACTTTTTCTCAAACCTGCGCTGGCTAGGATGCTGCGCACTGGCGACACCGAGCCCGTATTCGAGACAGCCACCCTAGGCGTGGATCTCGGTGCAAACGACCGGCGCGAGGACTATCTCCGCGCCACGCTCACCCGCGACAGCGGCACGCTGGTCGCCACGCCATTCAGCAAGCAGGACAGCTCAATGTTCTCGCGGCTGGCGTCATCGGACTGCCTCATCATGCGCCCGCCCCACGCCCCGCCGGCAAGGATCGGCGACCCGGTCACATTTGTGCGGTTGGGGGATGGGACATTACGGATTTAGTCCGTCGCAGGTCGGAAGCGCATAACTCGGAGCCAGCTCGCCGAGTTCTTTGGCAAAGTCGTTATCCGATCGTCGTTCTGATATACAAGCGAAACTTTGCAATACCGCTGTTTTTTATGATCCCATGCGCAAATGCCTTTCCGCCAAACCCAATCCCCGAAAAGCAAATATATCGGTGGCTCCTTAGGGCTCCCGCATCTTTTGAACCGGACGCTAGGTGACTATCGGGCCCGACGATTGAGCGTCTTAACGGGCAGCATAAACAAGAGCCGTTGACGAGCCAGAAGAACAAGACTAGAACATGTAGTAATGTTTGCGGTTTGTTCTGCTTGTCGTGGTTCTGCCGCATTTTGAAACGCAGACCGAGTTTGGGGAACAGCTCACATGTTGACGCGCAAGCAGCACCAGCTTCTGACATTCATCAACGAACGTCTCAACGCGACCGGGGTCGCGCCTTCCTTCGACGAGATGAAGGATGCCCTTGAGCTCAAGTCAAAGTCGGGCATCCATCGGCTGGTCACCGGGCTTGAGGAGCGCGGGTTCATCCGGCGCCTGGCCCACCGGGCGCGTGCGCTAGAGGTGCTGCGCCTGCCCGACGAGACCGGCGTAGGCGCCAATAACAGTGACACGGAGCGGAACGCTGCTTTCTCACCCCAGGTGATCGAGGGCGGCCGCGAAAATGCACACATCATCGCACCATCCGAAATGACCACCGCCCCTGACGAGGGTTCGGGCGGCGGTGACGTCGAGGTCCCGCTCTTGGGCAAGATCGCCGCAGGCACACCCATCGAGGCGCTGCGCGACCCGGCCCGGCATATCGATGTGCCGCCGTCTATACTCGGCCGCGGCAACCACTACTGCCTTGAGGTCGAGGGCGATTCGATGATCGACGCTGGTATCCTCGACGGCGACACGGTCATCATCCGCCGCTCGGACACGGCGGAAAACGGCGCAATCGTCGTAGCCTTGGTCGAGGGACAGGAGGTCACCCTCAAGCGGCTCCGCAGGCGGAACAACTCGGTCGCGCTCGAGGCCGCCAACCCCGACTATGAGACCCGTATCTTTGGCCCCGATCAGGTGGCGGTGCAGGGCGAACTCGTGGGACTGCTCCGCCAGTACTGAGCTTCCCGATCTGCGTGTGGGAGGCGGTTTCCACCGTAATAAACCGCCGGCCAACAAGCGTAGTCACCTAGTCGACCAGCACTGCCGCCACGACCTGTGCGGTGCGCCACTGGGCTGCGGAAAACCTTACGGCGGAAAAACCGCGACCAAGATCAGTCGAAGTGCCGGCCGGCTGTGCTTAAGGGCGGGCACAACCAGACCCGCCAAGACCGCGATCTAGCAGTCGAATCAGACCGACTCGCGCAACAGCGCAAATTAGACTCCGATCCCGATTATAAAAAAACGGGCAGCCAGAGCACCCAGCGCTCGCGTTCGATCAGGAAGGCCGCAAGGAACCGTCCCCGAACGGGGAAATCCGTTCTACAGGTCCTCGCATATGGCTTCGCGCGCGACACGGGCCAGCATAAGCTTCTTACCGCCGGACGGCCGGCGTCGGGCGACCCCTAGGATACCTCAACTTGACGATCGGGCCCGACACCGCCATACGGACGGTAGAGTTCACGCCCCAGCGAGCCCTGCCACCATGTCCGTCGTCACCCGTTTTGCCCCCTCACCCACCGGTTTCCTGCACATCGGCGGCGCCCGAACGGCACTGTTCAACTATCTGTTCGCGCGCCACCACGGCGGCCGGTTCCTGCTGCGGATAGAGAACACCGACAGTAAACGCTCCACCGACGAGGCAATCGCCGCGATCCTGCACGGAATGCGGTGGCTGGGGCTCGACTGGGACGGCGAAGAGACCTACCAGTCCTGCAATGCCGACCACCACCGTACCGTGGCGGAACAACTGGTCGCCGACGGCAAGGCCTACAAGTGCTACTGCACACCCGAGGAACTCGTCGAAATGCGCGAGAATGCCCGTAATTCCAGCGGTGCGACGCGGATCTACGATAACCGGTGGCGCGACCGCGATCCGTCCGAGGCCCCGACGGACATCGACCCCGTGATCCGAATCAAGATGCCGCTCAACGGCGAGACCACAATCGCCGATGCGGTCCAGGGCGACGTCACCAAGGCCAACAACACGCTGGACGATTTCATCATCCTGCGTTCCGATGGCACGCCGACCTACATGCTGGCGGTTGTCGTCGACGACCACGACATGGGCGTGACCCACGCCATTCGCGGCGACGATCATCTGAACAACGCTTTCCGGCAGCACCACCTGTTCGCCGCGTGCGGCTGGGACACGCCTGTCTTCGCCCATATCCCTCTGATTCACGGGCCCGACGGGGCAAAACTGTCGAAACGCCACGGCGCGCTTGGGGTCGAGGCCTATGAGGAAATGGGCCTTCTGCCAGAGGCAATGTGCAACTACCTGCTCCGGCTCGGCTGGTCGCACGGCGACGACGAGATCATTTCGCGCGAGCAGGCCGTCGAATGGTTCGACCTCGCCGATGTCGGACGCTCCCCGGCCCGGTTCGACATGGACAAGCTCATGAACCTAAACGCCCATTACCTGAAGTCAGCCGATCCGGCCCGCCTCACCGCGATCGTGATGGCCGCCGTCACAGGAACAACTGTTTCCCCGGATGCGGAGAACCGGTTGATTGCCGGCATGCCCGGGCTTGCATCACGCGCCAAAACAACAAACGAACTTGTTGATTTTGCTAGTTTTTATATTGTCGACGCGCCTATCAAGATGAACGACAAGGCGCGGGCGAGCCTGTGTGACCCCGTGGCAGGCGAGATGCTGAGCACGCTTGCGGAATTGCTCAAAAAGGCTACATCTTGGGATGAGGCTGAACTCGACGGGATTGCGCGCAGATTCGCGGAATCCCGAGGTTTGAAGCTCGGCAAGGTCGCGCAGCCCCTGCGTGCCGCGCTGACCGGGTCGAATGTGTCGCCGAGCATTTTCGAGGTGATGGTGGTTTTGGGACCCGACGAAACCCTCACGCGGCTAGAAAACGCCGTTAGCTAGGTTTCACTTCCTGAACTGTGCGGTTCTGGAACATTGCCGAACTGGCCTCCGCCGATTAGAGTGCGGCGCAACATAAATCTGGCTCGCCGGATATGCACCGAAAATGCATATCGCGCGCGATACTTGGGTGGAGAGTTACATGAGTGAGCCGAAAATCGTTGATACAGCGACCCTCACCGTCGGCGACAAAACTGTCGAATTGCCAATCCTGGAAGGCACGGAAGGACCTCGCGTCATAGATGTCCGCAAGCTCTACGCCGAAACGGACATGTTCACCTATGACCCGTCCTACACCTCGACGGCAAGCTGCGATTCCGAACTAACCTATATCGACGGCGACGTGGGCATTCTGCGCCACGGCGGCTACTCGATCGAGGACCTGACCGAGAATAGTTCCTTCCTAGAGGTCTGCTACCTGCTGCTGCACAAGGAATTGCCCAACCAAGCCGAGCTCACCGAGTTCGAGACGACCATCACCAACCACACGATGATCCACGAGCAGCTGCGCAACCTTTACAGCGGCTTCCGGCGTGATGCGCATCCGATGGCCCTCCTCATCGGCGTCGTGGGCGCCATGTCAGCCTTCTATCACGACTCCACCGACATCAATGACCCGCAACAACGCCTGATCGCCTCGCATCGCCTTATCGCGAAGATGCCAACGATCGCCGCCTGGGCCTACAAGTACACGGTGGGCCAGCCCTTCGTGTATCCCAACAACGACATGAGCTATGCCGAGAACTTCCTGCACATGACCTTCTCGGTGCCGGCCGAGGAATACAAGCCGAGCCCGGCGATAGTGCGCGCCATGGACAAGATCTTCATCTTGCATGCCGATCACGAGCAGAACGCATCCACCTCGACCGTCCGCCTCGCCGGCTCATCGGGTGCCAATCCCTTTGCGTGCATCGCGTCGGGCATCGCCACGCTGTGGGGCCCGGCCCATGGCGGCGCCAACCAGGCCGTGCTCGAGATGCTTGCCCAGATCGGTGACAAGAAGAACATCCCCGAGTTCTTGGAACGCGCCAAGGACAAGGACGACCCCTTCCGCCTAATGGGCTTCGGCCATCGGGTCTATAAGAACTACGACCCGCGCGCAGGCGTCCTGAAGGCGTCGGCCGACGAGGTCCTAGAAGAGGTCGGGGCCGCGAACGACCCGTTGCTTGATCTGGCCATGGAGCTCGAGCGCATCGCGCTGGAAGACGAATATTTTGTCGAGCGCAAGTTGTTCCCGAATGTGGATTTCTACTCGGGCATCATCTTCAAGGCGATCGGCTTCCCAACCAGCATGTTCACCGTGCTGTTCGCGCTGGCACGCACCGTTGGGTGGATCGCCCAGTGGAAGGAAATGATCGAGGATCCGGGCCAGCGCATCGGCCGCCCCCGACAGCTCTTCACGGGCCCGACCGAGCGCCCTTATCCGCCGATCGGTAACCGCTAGAGTGCAGGTCCGAAACCCGAGTTCGCTGCGGCCCTCCCCGAAGGGCCGTTCGCTTTCTGGGCCCTAGTCGTCGAAGGCCGATCCGTCCTTGCGCACGAAATGGGGCTTCCCGTCGCGCACGGCATTCGCCATGTTGATATCGGGATAGGTCACATTCTCGACCCGTGGCCGGTTACCGACCTCTAGCGCCAGGACGTCGGTGTCCGACCTGTTGGCCAGCGTGTGACCATTGGGATTCCCGGCGGGAAACCCTGCCGCCATGCCTGCAGCGAGCACCGTCTCGCCTTCATCGGTCACCAGGGTCGCCTCGCCCTCGAGGATGTATACGAATTCGTCCTGTTCCGAATGCCAATGGCGCGCTGAAGACTGACCACCAGGCTCGATACGCACGATGTTGACGCCATATGCGGACAGGCCGAGCGCCGGCGACAGCCGGCGTCGATGACGGCCCGCCACCAGCACATCATGGGGTTTCGGATAGGGCGAACCAGATTCTTCCGGCAGACTCTGAGGATCGATGATCAAGTCGGCCGCGGCACGCTTTGTCTCACTCATGATCCTAGCCCTGTTCGATCAGTTCGATCAGTTCGATCTTGTAGCCGTCCGGATCCTCGATAAAGGCGATCACGGTGGTTCCGTGCTTCATCGGGCCCGGCGCACGGGGGATCGGAACCCCTTCTGCTTTCAGGGCCTCACAGGTGGCGTAGATGTCGGGTACACCGATGGCCAGGTGTCCGAATCCGGAACCGTGGCTGTAGGGCTTGTCCTGATCCCAGTTGTAGGTCAGTTCGATCACTGCCTCGCTGCTTTCGTCGCCATAGCCGATGAAGGTGTTGGTGAAGCGGCCATCCTCGAAATCCTTCTGGCGCAGCACCTTCATACCCAGATGGCGGGTATAGAAATCAATCGACTTATCCTGTTCCTTAACTCGAATCATGGTGTGGAGCAGTCGGTATGCGTCGGTTCCGGCCATGGCGGCTCCTTCCCTGTCGCGAATGAGTTGCAGCGGTTTTAACTGTTGCGGACCGCGGCGACAATCTCGCGTACCGCCCGAGCCGCACGCACACTAGGTCTTTCACCGCCGGGTTCGAGGTCCCGGGATATGCGCTGCGCCTCCACGCCGATCGTCTTCCGCCGGTCCGGGTCTGCCAGCAGCTCCCGCAGTATTTCGGAGATCAGCTCCGGCCGACAGCGCGACTGCAGGAATTCCGGCAATACCTCGCGGTCGGCCACGATATTAACGATGGACGCGAAACGGACCCTGATCATCCGCCGCGCAATTTCACCCGTCAGCCAAGGCACCCGGTACATCACAACGGTCGGCACGCCGGCCCAAGGTAGCTCAAGGGCCACCGTGCCGGAGGTGGCGAGCGCTAGGTCTGCGGCGGCGAATGCGTCATAGCGTTCGTTTGCACCGTCTACGACCGTCACCTTCCAGGGCCAATCGGCGACCATCTCTGTGATGCGCTCCCGGACATTCGCGGCTACAGGGATGACGATCTCCACGTCGGGATTCTCCGGCATGACCCGAGAAAGCGTTGCGCGCGCAATCGGTATCAGCCTGGAAACCTCGCCCCCGCGGCTGCCCGGAAGAACCGCCAACACGGTCGCATCGGCCGCTATTCCGTGTCGGATACGGAACGCAGGCCCATCGCCAGCATCCACATTACCCTCGGCCACCGGATGCCCTACAAAGGTGGCGTTAAGGCCCGCTGCCGCAAACAGCGGCGGCTCGAAAGGAAACAGAGTCAAAAGATGGTCGAAATGTTTGCGGAACTTACGCACCCGTCCGGCGCGCCAGGCCCAGATGGTCGGCGCCACATAGTGTACGCGTGGGCACCCGCGGGTCTTGAGACGGCGGATCACCGCGAAAACGAAACCCGGGGAATCGATCGTCACGATAACGTCCGGCTTCTGCCGCGCGATATCGTCCGCAACGAGCCGTATCCGGCGCAAAAGCCGCGGCACGCTGGGCAGCACCTCGAAAAGGCCCATGATCGCAAGCTCGCCATAGGGGAAAAGGCTTTTCAGCCCTGCCACCGCCATCTCCGGGCCGCCTACACCGGAGACGCATAATTCCGTCCCCACATCCGCTTTCAATGCATCGATCAGGCGTCCGCCGATCACGTCGCCCGAGGGCTCACCGGCAATGACATAGACGTGCAGCGTTTTGGCCGTATCGTCCTCCGGAGGCATGCTCACCTGTTCGCTGGGTATTCGTCCGGCCGAACGCCGACGACGAAGAGTCCCGCCGCGTCCGCGGCCGAAACTAGGCCCGGCTGGTCTAACACCAGAGTGTTTTGCGCACTCACGGCAATACCGGCGAGACCGGCATCTATCGCATCCGCGACCGTATCCGGGCCGATCGTTGGCATATCGGCGCGAATCTCCTGGCCGGGCTTTGGAAGTTTCACCAAAACGCCACCGCGCCCTTCGCGGCGCAACCCGCCGCAACGCTCAAGCAGCCCGCGCGTGCCTTCCGCCGCCTCAAGGCCGAGTACGATCCCGTGCTGGACTACCGCAGCCTGGCCGATGTCCAGATGTCCCATGGCGTTCAACACACGTATGCCATGTGCGATGTCATCGGTTGCCCCCGCATCGGGCTCGAAACCGCCGAAGGGCCCTTCGGGCGCACGCAATTCGTTCAGGACGGCGGCCGCACCGACAACCCGAAATCCCTCTTCCTCCTCAAGGGTGCGCACGATGGCCCCTAGAAGGCCGTTATCTCCCTTGTTCAGAAGCCCACGGGCGAGAAACCGTGCCGCGCGACGGTCGGGCCGCAATTCCTTGAGTGTCGGACGGCGCACGGGGCCGGCCATGACAATTTCCTCGACCCCCTCAGCCCGCAACCGACCGAGCGCATCATCCGCCGCTCCGAGCCGCACCCAAGCGTGCGGGGCATCACCAACCACATCCGGATCGGCCTGCCCTTCGAAGGCAATCACAAAGACCGGCCGGTCCATTGCCCGGCAGGCCTCAATCAAATGTCCCGGCAAGGGCCCGCCGCCAGCGAGAATCCCGAGCTTAGGTGTCATTCGTGGATTTGGGCTGGAGCACGGCGCGCGAGGTTTCCTCGCGTACGAAATTGACGATCTCCATCACCCCCTCATTGTCGGCATAAAGCTCTACGACGCCGTCGACACGTTCCTGCATCGTGCCCTCCTGAGCGAACAGAAGTCGATAGGCCGTGCGCAGGTGCTGAATATCGTCACGCGAGAAGTCCCGGCGCTGCAGCCCAACGAGGTTCAGGCCGCGCAGGCGTGCACGCTCCCCCATAGCCGATCCATAGGGGATCAGGTCATGCTCGACCCCCGACATACCGCCGACCATCGCATGCGCGCCGATCCGCACGAACTGGTGAATGGCCGATAGGCCGCCGATGATCGCGAAGTCGCCGACATGAACATGACCTGCGAGAGTGGCGTTATTGGCTAAAATTACATTGTTGCCCACTCGACAATCATGGGCGACATGAGAGCCAACCATAAACAGGCAATCATCACCAACGCTGGTTATTAGCCCGCCCCCCGAGGTACCGGGATTCATTGTAACGTGTTCGCGGATCTGGGTGCGGGCGCCGATACGCAGTTCGGAATCCTCGCCGGCAAACTTCAAATCCTGCGGCGGCAGCCCAATCGACGCAAACGGATAGATCTCGGTCTCCGCGCCGATCTGCGTGTGCCCACTCACGACAACGTGGCTATGCAAGTGGACGCGATCCGAAAGATCGACGCCCTCCCCAATTATGCAGTAGGGGCCGATCCGAACATCCGCCCCGATCTTCGCTCCGTCCTCAACGACCGCCGTGGCGTGAATATCGTTCATCTAGGAATCCATGATCATCGCCGAATAGGCCGCTTGGGCAACGACGGTGTCGCCAACCCGGCCCTCGCCATCGAATTTCCAGACATTGCCCCGATGACGCTGGATCGACACGTACAGCTTCAACTGGTCGCCGGGGACGACCGGCTTGCGGAACCGCGCATTGTCGATGGTCATGAAATAGACCAGCTTGCCCAGCGCTTCTTTCCCAAGCGTTTCAACAACCAGTACGGCCGCCGTCTGTGCCATCGCTTCGATGATCAGCACGCCGGGCATTACCGGGCGGACCGGGAAATGTCCCAGAAAAAAAGGCTCGTTGATGGTAACATTCTTGACGCCCGTCGCTCGCTCCCGCACGACGATATCCTCGACCCGATCGATCATCAGGAAGGGCTGACGATGGGGTATCATCTCCATCACTTCGAGGATGTCGACTGCCTCGCGCGCATTATCGTTTGTCTGGGTATGATCGAGCTTTTTATCCATATCCACTAACTGGCGGTTTCCACTCCGAATTCTAACGTGAGCGATCCTTTGTGATCTTTGCGAGGACTGCCATCTGGCGAAAATATTCCTTGGCCGGGATGGCCGGGTTACCTGCCAGTTTTGCCTGAGGTTCGGAATCTCGCATCAATCCGCTGCGTGCCGCTAGTCGTGTACCGGGCGCAACCGTGATGTGCCCCGCAACACCGGATTGCGCCGCCAGAATGACGAAATCTTCTAACGTCGCGCTGCCGGCAACACCGGCTTGTGCGATGACGACACAGCCCTTGCCCAAGCGGACGTTGTGCCCGATCTGCACCAGATTATCAATCTTGCACCCATCGCCAATCACAGTATCCGGACCGGCGCCACGATCGATGGTGGAGTTCGCCCCGATCTCCACGCTGTCTCCCACGATCACGAGTCCCAGCTGTGGTACATCGAGATGCCCGTCGGCCGACATGTCGAAACCGAAACCGCGAGTACCAATCCGCACGCCAGGATGCAGCTGACAATTGGCGCCAATGTCGCAATGAGACAGGCTCGCCCCTAAACCAACCATCGTGCCGGCACCGACCGTAACACCACGGCCGACAAAAGCGCCCGCTTCGACGACCACACCCGTTTCCAAGTGCGCATCCGACTCAATCACGGCGTTCTGCCCGACCGTTACGTCGGCGCCTAGCACGGCGGTCGCATCCACAAACGCTGTGACATGCACGGAACCTGCGCCGGGATCAGCGGGATAGAACGCGTGAGCGATCTGGGCATAACCGCGATACGGCGTTTCACTCAAGAGCAGCGCCATGCCATCCGGCGCACGGTCGGCAAAATTTGGCGCCACGATGCATGCGGCGGCGCTGGAAGTCTCAAATGCTGGGACATACTTTCGGTTGTCCAGAAAACTGATATGGCCCGCATCAGCCACATCGAGCGGTGCAACATCCTCGATCAGGAGGTCAGGATCCGCGCCGTCGGCAAGTATGGCGCCTGAAATCTCGGCCAGCGCGGCCAAAGAGAACGGTCCCTTGTTCGTAAAAAAACGAGGATCAGCCATCGGCCTGGCTTACCTTGGCGCGGGCGAGCCCGGTTCCTCTTGCTGCATCGAGATCTCGATCTCCGAAAGCCGTTCATTCAGGCGTTTGAGTGCCTTGTCGCTGATATCGAAGGAATCGAATGCGACAACGATCTGGGAGCGTGGCAAGACAAGATTGACCCCAATTTCCTCGGCGAGCTTGCCGACCTCATCGAATAGAACGAGCTGGATACGCTGCATCGTTTGAGCCATTCCGCGATCGAGGGTCTGGCGCAGCGAGCGGGCACGTTGCTGCAGCGTTGCCGCGCGTGCCTGCAATCTCTGGCGACGATCCGTGTACACATCAGGCGTGAGAAGCGCCCGCTGCTGTTGCAACTGCTGCTCTTCGGACCGCAACGTTTCCTCTTCTGTCGCAATCTGCTCCTGCAGATTCCCAGCGATTTCATCGATCTGCGTCCGCGCCGACTTCACTGCCATGGAGCCGCGCATGATCTTGTCGACATCGATGATTGCGATCGAGGGTACGGGCGGCTTCTCGATACCCTGCGCAAAAGCGGGAACCGTCAAAGAGATTCCTGTCGTCAGCAGCATCGTCGCGACAAGGCGTTGCATCCTCATGCATTACACTCCATTAGAACCGAGTTCCAAAATTGAAACTGAAGAACTCGGTTTTATCATAATCTTCCTTCATCAACGCGCGGGACAGGTTAAAGCGCACCGGCCCGACCGGCGATCCCCACGCCAAGCCAATACCCAGCGATGCCCGCAAGCTTGCATCGTCCGCTATATCCAAAAACGGGTCGTCATTACCCCAAGCACTTCCCACGTCACTGAACAGCGCGCCCTTGATATCGAACTCTTCAGGCAGCCCGAGCGGGAAACCAAGCTCCGCAGAGCCTCGGTAGTATTTATGCCCGCCGATAGCATCACCTGTGCGCAGATCACGCGGCCCTACGCCGCCGGATAAAAAGCCGCGCAGACGGCTACCACCCAAGAAGAATCTTTCGGCCACTCTCGTCTCATCATCCTCGAGGGAACTTAGAATACCGGCTTCGCCCTCGAGACTACCAACAAGGGATGTTCCAAATATCGGAGTGAAATAGTTCGCGCCTACTTCGTTGCGGACGAATCTTTCCGATCCCCCGAGTCCGGCCAGATCGATTCTATAAGAAAAGGAATACCCATCGGTCGGATCGAATCGGCGGTCGAGAGAATCGAAGAAGAAGTCGTTCTCGATCGCTGACGTCGTGAAAGCGCCTTGCTGCGCCTTGATCACGTCGGACGCATCCGACTGAATGTCGTCAATACTATCGCGTTTAAAACGGTAGCGCGCCGTGTGACGCAGGCGTTCTGTCAAATTATACCCCGCGCGCATTCCGAAGCCGGCCTCATCCTGTTCAAATGAGCTTCGATCACTGAAGTCCGTCTTCCGAATGAATAAATCAAAGCCCGCGGCAATCTCACGATTTAAGAAATAGGGCTCCGTGAAGCTAAGATCGAGCTGCTGCTGCTTGGCAGCAAGCGTGGTGCTGATCCGCAGATCCTGGCCGCGGCCGAGCAGATTACGCTCACGCAGGGACAGGTCGGTGAGCACGCCTGCGGATGAAGAGAACCCGGCACCGATCGACAATTCGCCCGTGGACTGCTCTTCCACATCGACACTAACAATCGTACGGTCGTTCTCGCTTCCCGGCGTGTTGTTGATGTCGACACGCGAGAAGAATCCGAGGTCCTGAAGGCGTTGACGCGTGCGACGCAGCTTCGCCGTATTGAATGCATCGCCTTCAACGATAGTAAATTCACGTCGGATGACCTTGTCCAGAGTCCGCACATTGCCGGCAATATCTATACGTTGAACGAAGACGCGCGGCCCCTCACGCACCTCATAGGTCACATCGATCGTGCGCGCATCGCGGTCACGATTCACCCTCGGGCGCACATCGACGAAGGCAAACCCTCGTTCGCCCAGAGCTTCGGTGACCGACTGGACCGTCGCTTCAACTTCGTCGGCATTATATGTATCTCCGGTGTCAGCCGTGATCAGGCCGTTAAGTTCCGTCCCTTTGACACCGCGCAACTGGCTGCGGACCTCAAGGCTACCGAAATCATATTGCGGCCCCTCGTCAACGGTGAACGTCACGATGAAATCGTCCCTGTCCTCGGTCAGTTCAGCAATCGCCGAGACAACGCGAAAGTCCGCATAACCTTCGGACAGATAAAATCGCCGCAAAAGTTCACGGTCGAAAGAGAGCCGGTCCGGGTCGTAGGTGTCGTTGCTCGACAAAAACTTATAGAAAGCGGTCTCGGCCGTCTGGATCGTCTCGCGCAGATCCCCATCGGAGAATTCCTTGTTGCCGATGAAGTTGATCGCGCGGATACCCGTCTTGCCCCCCTCGCCGATCTCGAAGACGAGGTCGACACGGTTATCCGGCAATTGAATAACCTTGGGGTCGACCGTGGCGGCGAACCGGCCCGCGCGACGGTAAATATCGAGTAGGCGCTGCACGTCACCCTGGACCTTGGTGCGTGTGTAGACGACCCGCGGGCGCAGAGACACTTCGGCCAACAGCCCCTCATCTTCGATCTTGCGATTGCCCTCGAACGCAATGCGATTGATGATCGGGTTTTCAACCACCTGCACAACCAACGCGTCGCCCTCGCGACGCAGGATAACGTCGGCAAACAGACCGGTGTTGAAAAGGGTCTTCAGGGATTCATCAACCTTCGCCGGATCATAGCGTTCGCCTGGCTTGATCTGCATGTAGGCGTTAACAGTTGACGGATCGATACGCTGGGTGCCAACGACGCGGATTTCCTCCACCACGGTCCCAAACCGCGACTGAGCTTCCAAAGGCTGGATCGTCGCAAACATGGCGAAGACCACGCCAGTCAGCAAGACCGCCAAAACAACCTTAATGGTGCGGACCAACACGCCCTCGTCCCTATTCTTTCGGCCGCCCGCTTATCCCTTATTCGTCAGACCCTTAGGATCAGGTGAACAGCGTTACCAAACGCTGCACGAAGGAAAGACGGGCAATATCGTTGAATGTGGCGAATAGCATGAGCCCAATGACGAAAACCAGCCCGATTTTCATCCCGAACTCCTGTGCCCAGCGTCCCGGCGGACGTCTGAACGTAGCTTCGTAGGCGTAGAACAGAAGATGTCCACCATCTAGGAGTGGAATCGGGAGCAAGTTTATCAGGCCGAGATTGATCGAAAGGAACGCGGCGATCATCACCAGCGTAGAGACTCCGGCGTCGGCAGCACTATCGGACATCTGTGCGATTCGCACCGGTCCGCCCAGTTCCTTCGCGCTGCGCTCGCCGCCGAACATCTGTCCGATCGCGGTGACGGTGACCGAGACCAGGCGCACGGTTTCGCGCATGCCCTGCCAGGCCGCGGCGGGTACGCTGTGGCGTTCGAACGCGCGTTCGAGACCGCGCACACCGAGGACTCCGATGCGCGCCTCGTCGCCGAGCCCGTCCGGCAGGACGCTCACTTGCGGTGTCGCCACCAGGTCCAGCTCGCGCCCCTCGCGATCGACCACGATATCTACGGGAATACCGGGGTGCAGCCGGATGAGCTGCTGCACCTCCTCGAAACGGGCGATCGTACGCCCCGCCACCTCGAGGAACTCGTCACCCGGCTGGAGGCCCGCGGTCTCCGCAGCCGATCCGGGCATCACCTCCGAGACCTTGGCCGGCGTGAACGGCTGGCCCGCGGTGGCAAACAGGATCGTGAAGATTCCGATCGCGAAGATGATGTTCGCCAGCGGGCCGGCGGCGACGATCGCCGTCTTCTGGGACAGTTTCTTGTGATGGAACGCGACCGCGCGTTCCGCCGCAGTCATCTCCGCCCCGTCATCGTCCGGGCCGAGATCGCTCTGGCCGAACATCTTCACGTACCCGCCGAACGGGATGAGGCTGAACTTCCAGCGCGTGCCGGCGCGATCGGTGTATCCAAACAGCTCGCGCCCGAAGCCGACGGAGAACACCTCGACGCGCACGCCGGCGCGCCGCGCGAACCAGTAGTGGCCGAACTCGTGCACGAACACGAGCGGCGTCAGAACCACCAGGCCCCAGAATATCGGTCCGAGCAGACCGCCCATGCGGCACCATTCCTTGTCAGTTGCCTGCCAGCAGTTTGACCGGCAATGCTTGAAGTGGCGTTAAGAAACAGATTTTACAAGGTTTTTAGCGATTTCGCGGCTTTCACGATCGAGCGACCGGAAATCCTCCAGCGAGGCGATCTCAAAACCCTCCACGCGATCCAGGACCCGGGCGACTGTCTCGGCAATATCGAGGAACCCGATCCGAGCATCGAGGAAACTCTCGACCGCGACCTCGTTCGCGGCGTTGAGGATCACGGTTGCCCCCCTGCCTGCCATGAGCGCGGCGCGCGCGAGCGGGATGGCAGGGAAACGCTCATCGTCCGGCGCGGAGAACTCCAGCGACCCGACCGCCGCCAGGTCCAGGCGCGTGACTGCGCTCTCCATTCGCGCCGGCCAAGCGAGCGCATGTGCGATCGGCACCCGCATGTCCGGCGGCCCCAGTTGCGCGAGGACCGAGCCGTCCACATAGGCGACCATCGAGTGCACGACCGACTGCGGATGGACGAGTACCTCGATGTCCTCCGCCGCCACGGGGAAGAGATAGGCCGCCTCGATCAGTTCAAGGCCCTTGTTCATCATCGTCGCGGAATCGACCGAGATCTTATGGCCCATGTCCCAGTTCGGATGCGCGACGGCCTGGTCGGGCGTCGCCGCCGCCATCTGCGCGCGCGACCGGGTCCGGAACGGCCCGCCCGAGGCCGTCAGGATCAGCTTCTCGACATCGCCCGCATTCTCGCTCTCGAAAACCTGGAAGATCGCATTGTGTTCGGAATCGAGCGGCAGCAACCGCGCGCCCGACGCCTGCATCTCCGCCAGCACAAGATCGCCGGCGCAGACTAGGCTTTCCTTGTTGGCCAGGGCGACGAGCGATCCCTGCCCCAAGGCCGCCATCGTGGAATCCAGGCCCGCCGCCCCGACGATCCCCGCGACGATCAGGTCCGCGTCGACACCAGCGGCTTGCGTGAGGGCCTCGTGTCCCACTGCGGCCTCCGTCTGGGTGCCGGCCAGCGCTTCGCGCAGGGCCGGATAGGCATCCGGGTCGGCCACGACGGCCAGCTCGGCATCGAACTCGATCGCCAGCGCTGCAAGTTCTTCAGCCTTCCGGTTCGCTGTCAGCGCCACGACGTCGAATCGTTCCCGGTTGCGCCGGATCAGGTCCGTCGTGCTCTTGCCGATAGACCCGGTCGCGCCGAGGATCGAGATACGGCGGGCATTTCCGTGGGACGGCTGATCGATCTCGCTCAACGCCATGAAATGAAATCCGCTCCGGTAAGCAGGACAATTAGCGCTAGGACAGGCGCGGCGAACAGTAAGCCGTCGACCCGGTCGAGTACACCGCCATGGCCAGGAATGAGTGTCCCTGAATCCTTTATATCGAACCGGCGCTTAAGCCAGGATTCGAACAGGTCACCCGCCTGAGTCGCGATGCTCAGGCAGGCCGCGACCAGCAGCGCGGGTTCGGGCGGCAGGTCGACGATCCGGGCCAGCAGCGCGGCCGTCGCGAGCGCAAACAGGATGGCGCCCAAGGCGCCGGCCCAGGTCTTGTTCGGGCTGAGCTGCGGCGCCAGGCGTGGGCCGCCAATCAACCGGCCGGCCACATAGCCTCCGATGTCGGACATCCAGACCATGGCGAACAGGAACACCACCAGGTCGAGACCTGTGTCGCCCAGCTTTCGCAGGAACAAAAGCGCGATGACCGCCAGGCCCAGATGCAGATGAGCCGCCGTCGCCCAGCCGCGCTCGCTCCAGGGTGCGGCGAACGTGCCTAGTGTGAGGACAAGGCCGACACCCAGCGCGATGAAGGCCGCAGCCGGGCTCGCAACCTCACCCACAACGA
>MDTE01125403.1_pt1 | contig 34877 bp, 21 predicted proteins | sample 811231 | NCBI WGS metagenome assembly MDTE01 (sample SAMN05326651, study PRJNA326480) | marine metagenome | isolation source: seawater | place: Indian Ocean: Red Sea | collected 2010
AAGGTCCGATGCGTCTGGAACCGCTTCACCTGGTCACTCGTCCCCTGCGTCTGCGTCGTCATTGTCGTCGTCTGCCGCGTCATCTGCCGCGTCATCTGCCGCGTCATCTGCCGCCGCATCGTTCTCTGAGGCAGCTTGGTCCTCAGCCGCATCGTCGCCCGCATCGTCAACCGTCTCGTTTTCCTCGGCGACCGCGGGAGTGCTCGAAGCCGACTGGCATACCGACTGGTCGACGGCCGCGACCGGCTCACGGATCAGCGGTTCACCTTCGACGTCGTTGAAGTCGGCGTTTTCGAGAATCACTTCGATCGCCTTGCGTTCCCTGATCTGGGCTTCGAGGTTCTCGATCATGCCGCTCTTGATCAGCCGGGCACGCAGTCGCCGGGGATTCTCACCTGACTGCATCGCCATCATCTGGATCTCGATGTCGATGTCGGCGCCCCCGATCTCAATCTGCTCTTCCTCGGCGATCCGATCGAGAACGAAGTGTTCCTTGATGGCCTGTCGGGTGGTCGAAATGGCGTTTTGACGGATCTCGTTTTCACGAGCCTGGATATCCTGTGGTGTGAAGCCCGCCTGCTGCATTTCGAGAATTTCACGTCGCAGGGCATTCTCGGTCTGCTTGGACACGAGTTCTTCAGGCAGGTCCCAGTCGGCGCTCTCGGTAATGCGCTCCAGGACCTGTCCACGCGTACTCTGCCGTTGTGCAAACTCGGCCTGTCGCTCGAGCGTACTTCTCAGCGCGTCCTTCAGTGCATCCTCATCCTCGACGCCGAGCCGATCAAAGAATTCCTCGTCGAGATCGGGCAGGTGCGTCTTCTTGACCGCCGTGACATCGATGGTGAGCCTGAGCGATTCGCCGCGCATGGCGACATTGTCGGCCTCGGCCGCCACTGTCACCTCCGCGGTCCGCTGATCGCCCTCTGCGGCGCCGATCATCAATTCGTCAAAGCCATCGAGTTCGGCGTCCTGGAACCTGAGTTTCGGGCGGAGATCGAGCATGGCCTCCTCGATCGTCCGGATAGTCTCATCACCATGAGCGAACGCGAGGTTGGCGATCACCGTGTCTCCGGCTTCAGCCGGACCGTCATGGTCATGGAAGTGGGCATATTGCTGCAGGAACTGGTCGAGGTAGGCGTTGACGTCCTCGTCGGTCACTTCGCTCTGTGGCCGATCGATTGTGAGTCCCTTGTACTCGGGCAGGTCAAAATCGGGTCTCACCTCGACGTCAAACTCATACTCGAAGTCCCCGTCCTCGGGGATCTCGATCATATCGACGTCGAGGTTTGGCTCGTTGATCGGTTCGAGATCATGTTCCTCGGCGATCTGCTCGAGGCTCCCGACGAGCACCTTTTGCTTGACCTCGTCAGCCAGTTCGCGACGGAACCGCTTGGCGATGAGTCCCGCAGGGACGTGTCCCTTGCGGAACCCGGGTACCTCGGCCGAACCCGACAATTCGCCGACCGCAACGGCGTGGACGGCTTCGATGTTGGCCCGTGGCACCTTGACGACCACGTGTCGCTGACACGGTCCCGACTCGGTGATTTCCACCGACAGGTCCATCTGGACCGACCCATCGTCTCGGAGATCAAAGGTGATGTCGCCGTCGTCGTCCTGGGCGTCGTCGCTCGCCGCTTCCTCTGGCACCTTATCTTCGGACTCTGCGGCAGCATCGTCCTGGGCTTCGGCTGCGGTGTCAGCTGCGGTGTCGTCGGCGTTTTCGGCCGCGGTGTCGTCGTCGAAGATCATCTGATGATGTCCGTGGAAAGAAGGAGAGAGCGGGAGACGGGATTCGAACCCGCGACATCCACGTTGGCAACGTGGTGCTCTACCACTGAGCTACTCCCGCGTGCCTCACGGCCGGTCCCGCATGCCGGACAGCTCGTCCGGCCCGGCGGACCCGTTGGCGGCGGAGTCGATTATAGCGCGGGGGCAGGTGCTTGCAAGGCATGGCGAACGCCGGGTGAAGTGTCCTTTTCCTGCGGTGCGGTCGCCGATCGGGACCTTACCGGGTCACACATCCAGCTCCACGACCTGCTCATTTCGGGCCGACGCGGCCAGTGCGTCGCAGAGGACCTGGGTCGCCACGGCGTCGTCGACCCAGTCGTCTCTGAGATCTCCGGATGCGGCTGCGTGGGCAAAGTGCTCGACCATCGCCACTTCCTGGATCGGGGCTTTTGAGACGAATTCGCCGACGAGTCCGTTTCGGTTATGGATCCAGAACCTGGGACGGTCAGCGTTCCAGGGTCTCAGGAAGTCGTCACAGACGAGGGAGCCTCCTGTCCCGGCGACCTCGAACCACTTCCTCAGTTCGACATCAAACCCACAATCAAAGGATGCCATCCGATCGTGGTCGTACCACATGAGTCCCGAGAGGTTCATGTCAACGTCTCGAAACATCCGCGCCGCCGCGAAGACCCGGCGGGGCAGGTCTCCGAATGCCCACAGTGTGGCGCGGCAGCAGTACCAGCCCAGGTCACCCAAAGAGCCCCCACCCATTTTCGGGTCGAGCCGAATGTCGTAGCCAGGGATCTCGTCAAAGTGAAACGTGAAGGCGGATGTGATCCTCCTGATCTCCCCGATCGCTCCCTCCTGGAGCCGGGCGTGCATGTCGTCCGTGCGCGGGTGATGGACCCACATTACGCCGTCCATGAGTTGCACAGAATGCTCTCGACACGCGGCTGCCATCTCGCGGGCCTGGCCGGCGTCCAGGCCGAGAGGTTTTTCGCACAGCACGTGCTTGCCGGCCTCGGCGGCCGCGATGGTCCATTCGTGGTGCATGGCATTGGGCAGGGGGATGTAGACCGCGTCGATCTCCGGGTCATCAATCACACGGCGATAGTCACCGGCACTGCGGGGGACGTGGTGCGATTCTGCCCATTCGGCGGCCCGGGTGGCATCGCGGCTGCCGATCACGTCCAGTGACGCACCGTCGGCGGCGTGGATCGCGGCGGCCAGCTTGTCGGCGATGCGAGCCGTGCCGAGAATTCCGAATCGGAGCAATGATGGCGTTCCCGATCCCGCGTGGGATTGTGATTCCGCTTCGGTGGAGGCGGTCACTGGGTGACCCCGTGCCGAGCGGACAAGGCGTCCTCAATCTCCCGTCTCAGATCGCCCAGCACGATGGGGTGAGTCATGACACGCGCGGTTTCTGTGACGCTGGGATCGAGCCGTTTTTTCCAGGCGGTCTGGTCCTTGGACAGGACGGCAATGTGAGCCACCGGTCGTCCTTGCGATCGCCGGATCGATTCCTTGAACCCGGTGAGGATTTCGGATCCGATCGATCCCCCCATCATGACCAGGCAATCGGGGGGCGAGGAGGCGAGCCGGTTGATGGCTCTCTGGAGGTCACCGAGCAGAAGCACTCGGAAGCCGCGACTGGTGAAGAAGTCACGCAGCAACTGCTGTTGTTCGGGCCGGTTTTCCACGAACATCACCGTGGGCTCCTCATCCTCGTTGATCGCCGACGGTGCGTCGGGGGATGCGGCCTCCGGAGCCCCGGGTTTTTCACCGAGGCGTTCGAGGACGTGGTTGAGTTCCCCCACCACTTCATCGGGAGTCTGGTGTCGGGCATCGGGTGTCAGGTGCATCAGGCGGTCGACGGCGTCTATGACGTAGGACGGCAGCCCGGGCTTGACGGTGTTGAGTGGTTTGGCGTTCCAGTAGCGGCTGAATTGTTGCCGCTCTTCCCGGGTCTTGGCCTTGGAGAACGGCGACGTACCTGCCAGCAGCTCGTAGTAAATGGCGCCCAGAAAGTAGAGGTCACTGCGCGGGTCATTGGGTGGTGCCCCGGTGTTGTCCTCCAGCGTGGCATAGTCGAGTGACCGCGCGGCTCGTTTCTTCTTGCCTCCTGGTTGCAGGGCTTCGTCGGCAGCGAGACCAAAGTCGACGAGCTTGGCTTGTCCGTCGGTGGCCAGCAAGACGTTGGTTTTCTTGAGGTCGCGGTGAGACAGCCCTTTGGTCAGGGCGTACTTGAGACCCTGGGCGATGCCACATGCACAGCGGGTGGCGTCGGCCGGCGTGAGATCACCCCGGATCTTCATCATGTCACCCAGGTTGCCGCCAACGACGAACTCCATGGTGAAGAAGTGGTAGTCGCCCTCTGCCCCGATCTCGAAAATCGGCACGATGTTGGGGTGCCGCAGGGGCTTGAGCAGTTTCGCTTCCCGATGAAACTGGGCGATCGCCTCGGGATCATCGGCCCAGCGTTGCCTGAGCACCTTGACGCCGAGCATGTCGCCGGTTTTGAGAGAGACGGCGCGAAAAACACGGGCAAAGCTGCCCGAGCCGTTGCGGTAAAGCAGCTTGGCGTCACCGAGGACCAATCCGTCGGTAGTGCCCTTGCGAAGCTTATTGGTCTGATACGTGGTCAGCAGGCCGCGTCGTTCGAGCGCGTCGATAGCCCCGGCAGGAGTCTGCAGCGAGGCGGGCAACTCCTCGATACACTGGCGGAGTTGCCCGGTCTCGATGAGTTGAAGTTGAACGAGTTGCTTGGCGAACTCGTTGAGGCTCAGGTCAGCCATGACGCAACGGCGGTCAATCAACAACAAAACGGGAACGGCGACAGCCGCCGCGCCCGTGGGCGAGGAGGACGGTCACAACGCACAAGGTGGCGATGGCCCGTCTTCCACCAGCTCGATCCTATCAGAATCGAAGGGTTCCACAAGGAGCGAGATTGGAGAGAATCCGCCGTGTGACCCGTGTGACCCGTGTGACCCGTGTGATCAGTTCAGCTCACCGTGTCTCAATTCACCCCGGAACAGGGTGGCTTCGATCTCAATTGGGGCTCCCGGACCCTCGTGCCGAAAGAGCACCAGGTCGGCACGGTCGCCGGCTCTCAGCGAAATCGTCTCAAGCCCCAGCAGCACCGCGGGATTTCGACCGGCCATGTCGAAGGCTTCTCGTCGTGACACCCCCGCGGCCGCCATCACGTGAGCAACACAGGTGTCGGTCTGCAGGCTGCTGCCGGCCAGCAACTGATCCTGTCCCGCCAGCACGATGCGGCCGTCTAGGAGGATCTCGACCTGCATCGATCCCTCGTCGTAGATCCCAGGGGGACAACCGGCGAGCCCGGCGGCGTCGCAGGTGACGATCGTTCGAGCCGGCGTCTTGGTGCGCACGATCGATCGGATCACGCTCTCGGGCAGGTGATGGCCATCGGAGATGATGCTGGCCCACAGCCGCTGGTCTCCGAGCTGTTCCCAGATGTAGTTGGGGTGACGTCGGATGGTGCCGTGGGCTCCGTTGCCCAGGTGCGTGCTCAACGTGGCCCCGGCCTCAACGGCCGCTGCCACTTCGTGCGGATCGGCCGCAGTGTGCCCGATTGCGACCCGGACGCCTTCGGAGGTGACCGCGCGGATGAAGTCGCACGCTCCTTCGGTCTCTGGGGCCAGCGTCACCAGCCGGATCCGGCCCCCAGAGGCTTTCTGTAGCCTGTGGAATTCTGCGAGATCTGCTGGGCGAACGTGCTCCAAGGGGTGGGCACCACGTGGGCCATCGACGTCGGAGATGAAGGGGCCTTCGAGATGGCAACCGGGCACCATCGCCTCGACCCAGTCGTGATCGCGGCAGGCCGCATCGATCGCCGCAAAGCCGGATGCCAACTCATCGTGAGACGCGGTAATCAGAGTGGGACAGAGTCGGGTGATTCCGTGTGCGAAGTGAGGTTCCAGGGTGCTGGCGACGTCGTCGGGCGTAAGCGTGTTGCTGGAGAACCAGGTGCCTCCGTGGCCGTTGATCTGTAGATCGAAGAACGCGGGAGCCACCCAGGGCCAGTCACCGACCGAGCCGGACGGCCAGGCCGGTTGGAGGGCGTGGATGCGGCCATCGACCAGGGTCACCCGGACCGGCTCGCCGGTGTCATACCGTCGCGCGTCGAATTGCAGGGTCATGGAGAGATCCGCTGACTTGTGGAGGGCGGGCGGCCTGTTGTCCGCCAGAGGTGTTCAGGAGCGAGTGTACAGGGTGTGGCAGGGAGCGAGTCGACTGCCGTCGTCGTCTGAGATGGCGTAATCGAGTGGGCCCCAGAGCCCGGCAGCGGCGTGTTGCCCGCCTTGAGACAGCACGTAAAACGTGACATTAAAAGTCGGACGTCCCTCGCTGTCTCGCAGCCGTTGGGGCGCACGTCGGATGATCCGTTCGAGGACCGACACGGCTGCGTCCTGCGGTGAGGCTCCGTCGCGCATCGCTTCGACCACCGCCAGGCTGCCCAATGACACCAGGTTGGCCTCGCCACGGCCGGTGCTGCCGCAGGATCCGATCTCGTTGTCAACGTAGAGACCGGCTCCGATGATTGGTGAGTCACCCACGCGACCAGGACGCTTGAAGGCGAGTCCACTCGTGGAGGTGGTGCAGGAGATGTCGCCTTTCCCGTTGAGCCCGGAGCAGTGAATTGTGCCCGTGGGGCGATGGTAGTCAGGACCGAAGCGGCCGGCCGATGATGTGTCGGCTGGAGAGAGACCGGGGCCGACCGGGCGACTGGAGGGGGCCTGGTGGAGCTTGAAGAACTCGATCACGTCGGGGTGCAGTTGGTCATCGGGCGCGGGGATCCAGTCCTGACGTTCCGAGAGCGTTTCTTTCCAGTGCAACCAGATTTGACGAGCCTTGTCAGTCAAGAGGTTTTCGTGCCGGAATCCATGTGCCCGCGCGAATTCGGCGGCGCCGTCACCAGCGATCAACACGTGGTCGGAACGCCTGAGCACCCGCAGCGCCACAGCCGCCGCGTGGCGAAATCCCCGCAGGGCGGCGACCCCGCCGGCCGAGCCGGTCGGACCGTGCATCACCGCGGCATCCAGCTCCACGTCACCATTCTCGTTGGGCAGACCACCGAACCCGACAGACGTCTCCTCGCCGTCGTCCTCGACCAGCCCCACACCAGCCACGACCGCGTCGAGAGGATCGATGCCGGCCAACATCTGTTCACGGGCCAGCCTGGTCGATTCGAGACCATTTCTGGAGGCGATGGAGACAGTGGGGGGCATGAGAGGACGATCCGGGGATGGTCGGTGTGTGTGAGCAGAAGATCGGCTGAGGGAGCGAGGGTGCTAGATGTCGGGGTGCCTGGTGTGCCAGTCGGTCTCGTCCTGGTATTCGGCAGCGATCGCCAGCAGGGTGGATTCGCTCCAGGCGGGGCCAACCAGCTTGAAGCCCGTTGGCATGCCCTCTTCTCCGAGCCCGTTGGGAACGGTGATGCCGGGAAGGCCGGCGGCGTTGCTGGCGCCACCAATCCGGCTGCCGTGATAGCCTCGACGAGCTTCAGTGAACGAGCGGTCGGTGGGGTAGGCGACTGTGGCGAGGGTGGGGGACACCAGGGCGTCGTGTTGTTCGAACAGCCCGGCGAGAGCTTCCTGGATCTTCGGTCGGATGCGCATGGCATTGATATAGTCCCTGGCGGGGATCAACATCGCCGCGTGGCCGCCCCATCGGTCCTCGGGAGCCGTCAGCTGCCAGACATCGCCGCTGGAGACCAGGCCTTCGAACAACGCCGCCATCTCACAGGCGATCAGTGTCCCGGCGACGTCCTCGTAGGGCAAATCCGGCAACTGGACCTCCCCGATTTCGCAAAAGTCCTCGAGTTCGTCGATCGACTTTTTGAAGTTCCTGCGGATCTCCTTTTGAACGTGCTGGTCGCAGCCTTGAATGATCGCCACGCGGGGCTTCCGATCGAGCGTCTTCAATGGCGTCCTGGGGTCATCCCAGGCCAGCGGCTTGTTTCGACTGGTGGGATCGGCCGGGTCTTCTCCAGCAATCGCCGCAAGCACCAAGCCACAGTCGTCGGCGGTGCGGCCCATCGGTCCCAGCTTGTCCATGGTCCAGGAGAGGGCCATGGCTCCATGGCGGCTGACCCGGCCATAGGTTGGTCTGAGCCCGGTGATGCCGCAGAACCCCGCCGGGGTCATAATCGATCCCCAGGTTTCCGAGCCAATGGCAAAGGGCACGAGTCCTCCACCGACCGCCGCGCCGGGACCGCTCGAAGAGCCTCCCGACCAGCGGCCTGTGTCCCAGGGGTTGAGACCCGGACCGGTGAAACTGGCGTTCGCCTGCTTGTAGCCGAATCCACCGGCCAATTCGACGGTGGCCAGCTTGGCAACCAGCACGGCACCCGCCTCGCGTAGCCGCGTGACGACTGTGGCATCGCCATCGATGACGCGATCCTTGTAGGGCGCCGCCCCCCAGGCCGTCGGGATGCCTCGGGTCGACAACAGGTCCTTGGCGCCGTAAGGAATCCCGTGCAGAGGACCGCGGTCTTGTCCGGCCTCGAGCTCCCTGTCGGCCTGCTTCGCCTGTTCTCGGGCGAGGTCGGCGGTGAGCGTGGCGACCGCATGGAAGGTCGGTCCGTGCTTGGAGAGACGCTCCAGGAAGAATTCGGTCAACTCCAGCGATGTGAAGCGACCACGCCGCAAGTCCTTGCCGAGTGCGCGAACGGACGAAAAGGCGTGCTTGTCTTTGACGGGCATGAGCACATCCGGAAGGCCAGGAGGCCTGTGAGAGACACGAGAATGAGTGGAAGGGGGCGTGAACCGGCGGGTGGGTCAGCGCGGCGACACGTCCGCGGAAAATCGAAACGCAGGTTCGTCCGTGTTTTCGAGAGGGAACTTACTGAGCCGGCGTGAGCGGGCGAGATCACCTCGCAAGTCGTTGTAAATCCCCTGCAGGATCTCCTGCTTGTCGAGGTTCTCGTGGGGGTACTGCTGCCGCAGGACTTCGAGCATCAGGACAGCCGGGGGCGGTGGTGACGTCGGCTTCTTGTCGGTCCCGGGTTTGGCCGGCTCGTCTGTTGCCTCTCCCGCTTCGCCGGGGACGCAATGAGTCGAGCTGACAACAGCGGTGGCCGTGGTGGCCGCGACAGCACGTGCGAAGTCACGTCGGTTGACTGGCTGGTGGCTGGATGGCTGGGGCATGCGTTGTCCGATCGCAGGGGGGATGGGGTGGGGTGAGTATAACCGGAAGGAGATGGCGAGGTGAGGACGCCGGGTATACGGTCGAGTTTCGTCTGGGCCGGTGTTACGATCGACGAAGCGGCAGATGGGTCGGCGGATTGTGGTGTGGGAAGAGTGGGCGGAACGCATGTACCTGAAGATGGCCAAGCGGTTTCTGCTGGAGACCGACAAGCGACTCGCCTGGAAGTTCTTCCGGATCATGGGGATCGGGGGAGTTCGCTCGGTCCTCAAGTATCGCAGCCGGCTGAAGCGGGGTGAGTTCTTTCCGCCATTCCTTTACGTCTCGATCATCAACAGCTGCAACCTGCGTTGCCAGGGATGCTGGGTGGACGTGGCGGCGAAGCAGGAACGCATCGACATCGAGGCGATGTCGAAGCTGATCGCCGAGGCCCGGGACATGGGCAATGTGTTTTTCGGGATCGTCGGTGGCGAACCGTTTATGCACCCCGAGATTCTCGAAATCTTCAGGCGTCACCCGAAGTGCTACTTCCAGGTGTTCACCAACGGCCATTTCATCACCAACGAAGTGGCCGCCGAGCTGCGTCGGCTGGGCAACGTCACACCACTGATCAGCGTCGAAGGCACCGAAATCGTCAGCGACCAACGCCGTGGTCGTGATGATGTGTTGTCCAACACCATGCAGGGCATCCAGAACTGCCTGGACAATAAGGTCTTTACTGGCGTCTGCACGAGTCTGTGCCGCACGAATATTGATGATCTGCTGACCGATCGCTGGGTAGATCGGTTGATTGAGATGGGCGTGCTGTACACCTGGTTTCACGTCTATCGACCGATGGGGCCGGACGCCTGCCCCGATCTGTGCCTGACGCCCGAACAACAGGTGCGGGTCCGCAAGTTCGTCGTCGAAACACGTGCCTCCAAGCCGATCGCCGTGATCGATGCTTATCACGACGGCCAGGGCAAGGCGTTATGTCCCGCGGCGACCGGGATCAGCCACCATATCAATCCGTGGGGCGGGATCGAGCCGTGTCCGATCATCCAGTTCGCGTCCGAGTCGATTCACGACGATCCGGAATTGCCGGCTGACAAGCAGAAGACCCTCGGCGAAAAGATGGTCGGATCGGAGTTTCTCAGCGACTTTCGTCAACTGGCCCAGGAAACCACCCGCGGCTGCATCGTGCTCGAGCGGCCGGACCTGCTGAAAGACCTGGTAGAAAAACACGGGTCTCGCGATGCGACGGTGAGAGGCACGGCCCTTGCCGAGTTGCAGGCGATGGATGTGAGGACATCGCAGTACCATCCGGGTGTCGAGATCCCGGAGAAGAGTTGGGCCTACAGGTTGGTCAAGAAGTTCTTCTACAACGACTTTGGCGTTTATGACGGCCACGACCACGCCACGACCTCGGCACCTGGTGTTCTCGAATTGCCGACCGTTGAGCTCGAAGACGAACCGGTCGGCGTCTAGCGTCCAGTTCGCGTGCTAAAGTAGAAGGAGCGGGTGACTCCCACACGGGATGATCATCCCACATCTCCCTCACGTGTCGACGCGAGTCACGGAGTTGAGCCATGCGACGTGACCACTTCCTGCGATCCGCCACAGTTGCCATGGTGCTTGGCCTGTTGGCTGGCACACCGGAGCCGGTTTCGGCCAAGGACATCCTCCTGTACGGGGCGCCGGTGAAGAAGGGCGACTTTGTGGCTGGGACGGTGCGGTTCATCGAGTCGCGTGAGGTGGCGATCGACCTGGGTTACGTCGACGGTGTGGTGCCGGGTCACCGATTCCGCGTCTACCGGCGTGTGGGCAGAGATTACAGGCTGTCTGGAATCGCCATTGTCGGACTTGTGCAACGCCGGCAATCCATGGTGACAGCGAAAACACGAGTCCCAATCCGCGTGGGCGACGCGGTCGTGATCGCCGCTGCGGACCTGGCGATCTGGGCCGAGCCGCGAAATCGACTCGACGATGAAGGGCTCCGCCGACGCGTGGCCAGGCCCAGGCAGTTGGGATACGACACGCGGCAGACCGAAATTGATGCGATCGACCTCGTCGAGACCCGGAGGCGGAACAAGTTGAAACTGCTCGAGTGGACGCGGCGCGTCCGCGAAGGACGTCCCCAGACGACCGTGCTCTGGGACCTGACGCAGCTGAAGATCAGGCGGCAGGACTTTTTGGACAAGCTCGAGGCGTTTGGAAACTCGTTTCGATATCGGACACGTGAGGATCGCGAGAGCGGGTCATTCACGACGGTGGTGCAACCGATCAGCCCCCAGGTGCCCATCGCAGGCCAGCCCTACGAGGCGTCACCGACGGTCACGGCGGCGCCTGGGACAAAAAAATCGGTGACTGAACCGCCGAAGCGAGTGCCCCGCGTCCGGCCTCTGTCGACCCGGGTGTCTCAATACCTCGGGCGTGGCAACACGCAATAAGCTCCAGGGATCACCCTGTCGGCGCAGGTTGCTACAGATACCGATTCCACCAGCTGAGGATTTCGCCGAGCCGATGGATTCTCAGGTCCGCCGGACCGCACCGGCTCATCCCGTGGCTGGTTTCTCTCGGATACCGCACGAAGCGGGTCGGAATCCCCAGCATCCGGAGCGCGGCGTAGACTTGCTCGCCCTGTTCAACGTTGCACCGCAGGTCCCCCTCGCTGTGGATCACGAGTGTCGGTGTCCGGACCTCGCGCATCAGTCGAATCGGGCTCTGCCGCCACATCTCCTCGTTGTCGTCCCACGGGTTTCCTGGCCAGTATTCACCCGGGACGAGCGGAAAGTCGCTGGACCCGGCCATGCTCACAAAGTTGGACACACAGCGATCGGTGATCGCTCCGGCAAACCGCGTTGTGTGTGTGATGGCCCAATTGGTCATGTAGCCGCCATAGCTGCCTCCCATGATTCCGATCCGGCGGGGGTCGATGGCGGGATGCTGTTCCATGAAGTCGGCGACGGCTTGGACGTCCGCCCAGTCATGTTCGCCCCAGTTGCCCTGGATGGCGGTACAGTGGGCTTCCCCGTATCCCTTGCTGCCTCTGGGATTGCTGAAGACGACCACGTGGCCAGCGGCGGCCAGTACCTGGAATTCGTGGAAAAAGGTCGTGCCGTACAGCGCGTGGGGACCCCCGTGGATTTGCAGGACGCCCGATGTGCGGCGGGATTTTGCGATGTGTCCCGGCGGCAGCATCACCCAGGCCTGGATCCGGGTGCCGTCCTGCCCGGTGATCCAGCTCTCGGTCGGCCTGGAGAGTTCCAACTGGTCGAGCAGCGGTCGGTTGAATAGCGTGAGCGTCCTGGCTTCGAGGGGCTGAGGCGTGCGGCCCCCCTTGACTTCGGCGATCCCCGCCTCGGGCAGCGTGACCGCGTCGCCGGTGCAGACGGCCAGCCGTCGGCCGTCGGCGGATAGGTTGCCCATCGACGTGTTGACGGGGCCTGAGGTCAGCAGGCGAACGCGTCCTCCGTCGATCGGCATGGTGGCGATTACGGTGGCGCCGTGCCAGCCGATGCTCAACAGCAGTGACTTGCCGTCGGCGGTGAATTCGTATTGTGCGTCAAATGTCGCTTCGGCGGTGTCCGAGAGGACCGTCGAGGTCAGGCAAAAGTCGGTGTGGCCGGTGAGGTCGACCAGGTCCGTACCGTCTGCCCGGCAACTGAACAGGTGCGTGTTGCGGACGCCCCAGGTCTCACGTCCTTCCCGTCCGGCAAAGAAAAAGCGGGATCCATCCGGGCTGTATTTCGCGGCTGACTTCCAGCCCACGGGCAGGCCCTTGACCTTGGTGACCTGTCCACTGCGTGCGGACACGCGGAACAAGTCGTCCTTGTAGGGGGTCAGCATCGGATCCTTGCTGAGATTTGTCGCGATCAGCAGCTCGGAGGAATCCGGCGACCAGTCAAACGAAAAACCCGGAGCGTGGCTGCGGGAAAACAGGACGCGGTGGTGACCCGAATGCACGTCGACGAGGTAGAGATGGAAGCGGCCGTCGCCAAAGTAGCCGTCCCCGTCGAGACGATAGAACAGGTCCTCGATCTCCCACGCCGGTGTGCTGGCCCCAGATTCCTCTCGTGCCAGCCGCGCTTCCTCGGTCCGGTCTGGATGAGTCTTGCGGAACTTGACAGCGAGCGTGGTCCCATCCGGTGACCAGGCCCAGCCGGCGATCGTGCCCTCGGGAAACGATGTCAACTCGCGGGCTTCTCCCCCGTCGACATCGAGCAGATAGATCTGTGGACGGTGCTTGTCGCGACCGGATGTCAGGGCGACCCGGGTGCCGTCAGGTGACCAGCGTCCGTGGCTGTCGCGATTGCCCGTGGTGAATTGTCTCGGCGCGGAGTCCCCGTCGGTGTCGACGATCCAGAGGTTAGAGATCACCTCGTTCTTGTCGCCCACGTGACTCCTGCACATCAGCAGCCGTGACCCATCGGGGGACACCTGGGGGTCCGAGACCGAGATGAATTGTCGGAGATCCTCCGACGTGATGTGTCGTCGTTTGGCGGATGTCCTGGCCATGGCGCGTCTCGCTGCGAAGCGTCCCGGGATTGCCGTGCTGGCAGCGATCTTATCGAGTCGCCGGCTTGCTGTCGAAAGTGGACTCGACCCGTCCACGCGGTACAATCATCGGCCAGTCGAAGTGGCAGGGGAGCGACATGGGCCAACGAGTTGGAGGACGCGATATGCCGGTGGGGATCTTGTGGGTCGGTGTTGCGGCCATGACGTATGGACTTCTTGCCATGGGGAGTGAACCGGGGCCGGAGATTCAGTCCAGGTCTGGGTGGGCCGAGCGGGCGCGAGCGGTCAAGCAGGTGATTGCTCACCGGGGCTCCAGCTCGGATCGTCCCGAGTGCACTCTCGCGGCGCTCAAAAGAGCGATTGCCGTGAAGGCGACTGCCAGCGAGGTGGACGTGCGGTGGACGAAGGACAGGCACCTGGTGATTCTGCACGACAGCACGCTGGACCGAACGACCAACGGCAAGGGGCCGCTGGCAGAGAGGACGTTGGCGGAGGTTCGCAAACTGGATGCCGGCAGTTGGTTTGATCCGAAGTTCCGCGATGAGCGTGTCCCGACACTGCGCGAGGTCCTGGAGGTGGGCCGCGGTAAGATCGATGTCCTGCTGGACCTCAAGGAACAGGGCGAAGCGTACGATCAACAGGTGGTCGACGAGGTGAAACGGTTTGGCGATCCCAGACGGCTGGTCGTGGGGGTACGCAGTGTCGCCCAGGCAAAGCGGTTTCGCCGCCTTTTGCCCCGGTCAAGACAACTCGGCCTGGTGCCGAATCCGAAGGCGATCGAGGGATTCGTGCGAGCGGGGGTCGAGACAATTCGGCTGTGGCCTCGATGGGTCAAGGCAGATTCCGGACTGGTGGGGCGCGTGCACGCCCTGAATGTCGGACTGCACATCAATGGCAGCGATGGGTCGCTGAAAGAGGTCCGGGCAGCACTCCAGCACCGCCCGACGTCCATGTCCAGCGATGACCCGGAGCAACTGGTGCAGTCGCTGACACGCATTCGCGAGGACGCATCGCGGCTGAAAGAGACTCGAGTTCGGAACCCGCGACATGCTGTTGGGCATTGCCATTGTGAAATTGCTGATGCAGGGTGTGGTGCCGAGCCTGGCGCTGGTCGCCTTGCTGTTTGTCGTGCGTCGTTTCACGAGAAGGGATGACCGCTGAGGACGACTTGCAGGTTCCGGTCGCCTCTCCGACCGGCCTGCGACAACTCGTCGTTGACCTGGAGGGGGACGCGAGTTTTGCCGCCGTGGTGGAGTCTCTGTCTCGCGGAGACAGTGCCACGGTCGACGGAGCTTGGGGCTCAGCTTGCGCGCTGGCGCTGGCTGGTATAGCCCGCCAGCGGCCCTCGGCACTTGTCGTCGTCGTTCCGCGTGTTGGTGATGTGGAATCCCTGGCAGCGGACCTCGCATCGTTTGCGCACGCCCCGCCTGTCGTTTTCCCCGCCTGGGAGTCTCTTCCCGAGGAACACGACTCGTCGGATCCGGTGTTTGCATCGCGATTGAGAGCACTGACGGCCCTCGAACAGGTGGCCAACCCGCCAGTGCTGGTTGCCAGCATCGCAGCGTTGATGCAGCCGGTGCCAAGCCGTGCTCAGCGTGCTCAATCAACGCGTCGGTTTGTCACAGGAGAGGAGTGTGATCCTGAGAAACTCCTTGCCTGGCTCGTGGAACGGGGCCTGGAGCCGACCACCGAAGTGGCTCTGCCCGGGGAATTCAGCCGGCACGGCGGCATCATCGACATTTTCGCTCCCGACGCTGTCGACCCGGTCCGACTGGAGTTTTTTGGCGACGAGATTGACTCGATCCGGACCTTCGATGCAGAAACCCAGAGGCAACTCGACGTGTGCGACGAGGTGCAATTGTGCCTCGTTGAGCCGGCACCGGCGGGCGGCCAGGCTGACACGGGTGAGTCGTTGGTCGATGCGCTGCCGGAGGGATCTTGGGTGGGGCTGGTGGAGCTGCCGGACGTGAAGCGGGAGGGGCAGGAGGTCCGCGACCGGTTGTCCAACCGCGAGGGGCTGGTTGAGGTGGACGAGGTGCTCGCTCGACTGACCGCCCACCCCAGTGTCACAGTGGCGGCACTCTCGGCAGCCAGCATGGAAACGACCTGTCACCTGTCGGTCGAGTCGATTGAACGATTTAGTGGACCGCGGACGCGAGTGCTTGAGGAGTTGCAGGAGACCCTCGGGAAGGATGAGCGGCTGCTGGTCGCCTGCCACAACTCGGCTGAAGAGCAACGGTTGGCGGAGATGTTGGCGGACCTGCCGCCCCCTGAGACCGACGAGATGGGGCGTTTGGCCGACAAGGTGTCTCTCTGCCAGGGGCGTCTTTCTCGAGGGTTTCGGCTCGTTCGCTCGCGGCTGGTCGTGCTCAGCGACAATGAGTTGTTCAGCAGGACCGAGACGCGGTCGGTTTCGAATCGGGCTCGCCGCGACGCGCGAGCGATCGACAGCTTTCTCGATCTTGAGCCCGGGAACCTTGTGGTCCACCTGGCTCACGGCATCGGCAGGTACCGCGGGCTGAAGCTGCTGAAGCGGCAGGGCCGCAGCGAGGAACATCTCGCCATCGAGTTCCGGGACCGGGTGCAGCTGTTTGTCCCGGTGTCCCTGATTCATCTCGTGCAAAAATACGTCGGTCCGTCCAAAACGACGCCGGAACTCTCAAAAGTCGGTGGGTCAACCTGGGCCCGGAAAAAAAAACAGGTGGCCGAGGCGGTCAATGACCTGGCATCGGACATGCTCCGCATGCAGGCTGTCCGGGAGGCACAGCCGGGGTTGAGCCACCCCGAAGAGAGTCACTGGCAGCGTGAATTCGCTCAGGCGTTTCCCTACACCGAAACGCCGGACCAGGCCGAGGCGATCGATGCGGTCGGATCCGACATGAGGCGTTCGCGGCCGATGGACCGGCTGCTGTGCGGCGACGTCGGGTATGGCAAAACCGAGGTGGCGATGCGTGCTGCGTTCCAGGCCATCGACGGCGGCCGCCAGGTGGCCGTCCTGGTGCCGACGACAGTCCTGGCCGAACAGCACTTCCGGACGTTTTCCGAACGGATGGCGGAATTCCCGGTGACGATCGAATCACTCTCACGGTTCAAGACCAGGAAAGAACAGTCCGAAACCCTGTCAGGGTTGGCTGCCGGGCGGGTGGACGTGGTGATCGGCACTCACCGTCTCGTGCAAAAAGACGTGGCTTTTTCCAACCTGGGGCTGTTGGTGATCGACGAAGAGCAGCGGTTTGGGGTTGAGGCGAAGGAACGGCTCAAGACGATGCGTCTCGAGGTCGACGTGCTGACCATGACGGCCACGCCGATCCCGCGGACCCTGCACATGTCGCTGCTGGGGATTCGGGATATCTCAAACCTGCAGACCGCACCGCGCGATCGTATGGCGATCGTGACGAGGATCGCCCGAGACGATGACGAACTGATCCGGCAGGCGATCGTGCGAGAGATGAACCGAAACGGACAGGTCTTCTTTGTCCACAATCGTGTTCACGACATCGACCTGATCGCGGACCGCGTCGGCCGGATTGTGCCTGAAGCCCAGATCGGAATCGTCCACGGTCAGATGCGCGAGGGGGACCTGGAACGCGAGATGCTCGACTTTGTGACCGGGCGGACCGATGTGCTCATCGCGACGACGATCATCGAGAGTGGGCTTGATATTCCCAACGCCAACACGATCTTCATTCATGACGCCGACCGCTACGGCCTGGCGGACCTGCACCAGTTGAGGGGACGCGTAGGGCGGTACACGCGGCGGGCCTACTGTTACCTGCTACTGCCTGAGACGCGGCCACTCACTCAGGTCGCCACCCGACGGTTGAAGGCGGTGGAGGAGTACAGCGAACTGGGAGCAGGCTTCAAGATCGCGATGCGGGATCTCGAAATCCGGGGAGCCGGCAACATCCTCGGTACCCAACAAAGCGGTCATATCGCGACGGTCGGGTACGAGCTCTATTGCCGCCTGCTGGAAAACGCGGTGAGACGGTTGCAGCAATTGCCTCCTCGCGAGGACCACCACGTGGCGATTGACCTGCCGGTGGCCGCATTTCTTCCTGAAGGCTACGTGCCGGAGGGACGGCACAAGGTCGACATGTATCGTCGGATCGCGGCGACGACCGACGACAGTCTGCTCAGGGAGATCTCTGACGAACTGCGAGACAGGTATGGACCGCTGCCCGATGAAGCCGGGCGACTGCTGGAATTGAGACGAGTGGGGCTGTGGGCAAGTGACCTGGGGATCGAGACGATCCGTTTTGAAGCCCGCCGTGACGGGCAAGGGCCGTTTGTGGTGTTTGACTGTGCCGACGCCACCAGGCTCGTGCCGGTCTCGAGGCGGTCGCGTCGGATCCTGCGGGCGGTCGGACGTCAACAGGTTTGCGTGGTGCTGGAGCCGGACGAGACGGACGGTGAGGAGTTGCTGGAGGTGGTCAAAGAGGTGTTGCAGCCAGTCTAGGCCATTCCTATACTCCCGCCCCTCTCACATCTCCCCTCTCACCCAACCACGTATTTCGTCAACACTCGCCAACCCGGCGGGTGGTCGACCGGACGGAACCGGCTTTATGACGAGTCCCTGTGAGTCACCGGCGAGCCTGCGAGGCCGCATGCTGATGCTGGTGGCGCGACGATCGCTGGATGTTGTGGTGGTCGTTGCTGTCACGTTTCTCCTGGCCGGTTGCCAGTCTCTGCCCTGGTCTTCTGGCGGCATGGGTGCTCAGCCACTCAAGCCAGTCACCGAGCCGGCTGGATCCGCCGACGACGTGCCGGTGGGAGGTGGCCAGGTGACTCCGGCGTCCTGGACCTTGAAGGCACCGGACGCTGACTCCGATTGGCTGGCAGGCACTCACGTCGTGGCGATCGTCAATGGCGATCCGATTTTTGCCAGCGAGATCCTGAGCCGACAATCCCAGGTCCTGGCACAGGCTCGTCAGCAACTGCCGGCTGCCCAGTACAAGGCGTTGCAGGAACAGCTGATTCGCAGACAACTCCAGGGGTATATCGACCGGCGACTCATGTCCCAGGCGATGTGGAATGATCTCGACCAGGAGCGGAAGGATTTTCTCGACACGCAACTCGCCAAGATGTTCACCAGCCAGGAGGTGCCGAGGCTGCTGGCAGAGAACCAGCTCCAGTCGGTTGTGGGGCTGACCCGCAAGCTGGCCGAGCAGGGACAGACGTTGGAGGTGCTCAAGGAGGACTTTCAGCAGCAGCAACTGGCGATGGAGTACCTCAGGCAGGCAGCCCGTGCCCGTACCCAGTTTTCGCCTTCTGAAATGATGGCGTGGTACCGCAAGAATTCTGACCGGTTTGAGACCCGTGCCCGCGTCAAGTGGCGGCAGATCCTGGTGACAATCTCAAAACACGACGGCCGCGACCCGGCTTTGACGGTGATCGAAGCGGCGCGACGTCGTCTGGCGGCCGGCGAGGACTTTGCCGCTGTGGCCAGGGATCTCTCCGATGGCCCCGCCGCGGGCGATGGTGGGTTGTGGGATTGGACGGACCGCGAGAGCTTCAAGGACGAGAGAATCGCACGGACGCTGTTTGGATTGCCGGTCGGCACGCCGAGCCGGATCTATGAAGGCGACGGGTTTTTCCAGCTGGTCACTACCGTGGAACGCGAGGACGGTGGCCCCCGTCCCTTTGATGAGGTGCAGGATCAAGTCGAACAGGCGCTCGCCGAGGCGGACCGCGTCACGGAAATGGAACGGGTCGTCAAGGAATTGCGTGAGGGGGCGGAGATCGTGTCCGTGTTCGATCATCAGCCGGCAGGAACACAACAGACCGGCTGGCAGCACAAACAAAAACAAGATCAGGGAATTGACCAATAAACGTCCGTATCGGGGTTGACCCCCTGGTCGGGCATGGACTATCAACCCGCCCCAATCCCAAGAGCCACCTGGAGACATGTCAAACTCTCGAGACATCGCCAGGGGCCATCACACATCTCCAATCACTCAAACCGGGTCGTCAACTCTCAACTCTCACACCCCCGACGACTCGACACTCACTTCGACTCTCCACACACCACAACACATTGAATCTGATCTGACACGTCACGCATTGCCTGGGTGATCGCACCCGGTTCGACAGGATGATCAATCGATCGGCCCGTCGGTACCCGTTGTGAGAGCCCGTCCATGGCGGATCCCGGAAGGACCCGGGATCGGTGGTCCTGGCAGTCCCCGTGACCTGTCTTGCGGAGGAACTTCCGGTGCGAAAGGCTCTCGGACTATTCACGTGTACGGGTTTTGTGGCCTTGGGCCTCTGGCTCTTCCAGCCCACCGACACACCTCGCAATCTCTCGGCCCAGACCGGAGCCAATCTGCCGACACCGGCTCCCGCAGCGGCCACCGATGGCCCGTTGCAGCCAGCTGCTGGCTCCGACTCCGCGCCGTCTCCAAGGAGACCGGCGTCACTCGGGACTGCTGAATCGCCTCTCGAGCGCCCGGCGATTCCTGGGGCCCTTCCGACACCAGGCCTGGTGGCCCGTCCGGCCGCAAGTGCTCCCGATGCTGATAGCCTCACGCGAGGTGCGGGAGCTCCCGCCGCGACCGTGCCGCTGTCGATTTTGAAACGCAGGGTGCAAGATCAATTGCAGCTGGCCGAGCGTCTGGCAAATCGCGGCGATGTCGATGAAGCGCTGAGAATGGTCTTGTCGGCTGATGCCATGGCTCGCCAGACCGGCATGCAGTTTGGAGAAGGAGAAGTTCGGCCGGACCAACTGTTGGCCAAGTGGCAACCTCCACGAGACGACTCTCCGGCTGCTGAATTGGCCCGGTTGATCAGCGCAGCCCGTGCGGCTGCCGAGGCTGGCCGGACCGCCGAGGCCCTGAACCTGGCTGCCAAGGCCGATCGGGTGCAGAGACGGCACAGGGTGAATCCGGCTCCTGGAACACCCGAGCCCGCTGCATTGGTGGCAGGGCTGGAAATCCAAATGCTGTCCAAAGCGGTTGGGTCGACAAAGACATCGCAGGCGGAGCTGATCAAGTCCCGCGTCAACGACTATCTTGTCGCTGCGACCAAGCAGGAGGCGGCCGGGCGACCAGATGAAGCGCTTCGCCTGGCCACCGTTGCCAAGCTGATGGCAACGCAGCAGAAGATCGCGTTTCCCGGGGACACCTTGAGTCCTCAGAGCCTGATCGCACGAATTGAGGCCAAGCACCCTGAGGTGCGTGTTGGTCAGCTTCCTGGCGAGTCGGTCGCCAAGCCAGCGACGGCCGCCAAGGATCAGGCCCGGTCACTCGTGGCCCAGGCCAGGCGTCTTCTGGCCGCTGGCAAAATCCAGGCGGCCGAGGTAAAGGTCAGGGAAGCCGCAGCACTCGATGTGACCTGGGACTTGCTCGAGGACAGTCCTCGCTTCGTGATGCAGGACATCACGAGGAAGCAGGCCGAGACGGTCGCTGCCACAACTCCCGATGTGCCCCCAACGCCCAAGACGCTGCCCACGCCGGTCGGCACCCCCGATGGGATCGCACGGGCCATTCGCGAACCAGCCTCCACGCCTCGCGATCCTGCCGTCGGTCCTCCGACAAGCACCTCCGCGCTCGATCTCTACAACCAGGGCCTGGCCCATCTGAGGCAGGGAGATCGGGAGGCGGCTTACCGGAATTTCCTGGACGCGTACCGGAGTGGCGAGAAACTGGATCGGATCAGAGCTCAGCAGCTCGAGGACTTCCTGCGGGACCTCTCGCCGAGAAACCCAGCAGGAACCAGAACCGCAGCGGCCGAGACAAAGCCCGATGCCAGGACCGCTCCCCAGGATGCCATTGCACTTGCCCAACGGCGCCAGCAGGTGCTGTTTGAATCTCTCAGAAGCCGCGCACTGAATGCGGTCTTCAAGGCCAACCAGCTGAAAGAAGACGACCCGGACAAGGCTCTTGAAACGCTCGACGAGACAATCGCGGCTGTCAACACCTCCGCACTCGACCAGGCACTTTCCGACCGGATCAAGGCGCAGTTGACGACCGCGCGGCAGGCGATCGCGACCGAGCGTGACCTGCGTGCTCCCCAGGTGGCCCAGGACAAACGCAACAAGGAGATCGAGGCGCAGTTCGAAGCCGAACAGCAGCACAAGATCCGTGTCGAGCAGGAGATCGCCGAGCTGGTCGACAAGTACAACGAGCTGTATCGCGACAGACGGTACGAGGAAGCCGAGATGATCGCGCGGAAGGCGCGTGAACTCGATCCCTACAAGCCGGTCGTTGTCACGATGTTCCAGAAGGCTATCTACGCCAGGCGGAATGAGATCAACGAGAAGCGACGTGAGGACGTCGACGCCAGCCTGTGGGACGCTCTCAACGACGTCGAGATGTCCATGGTCTTCCCGAAGGACGACTACGCCTATCCCGGTCGGCAGGAATGGAGCGACCTGGTGAAACGGCGCAAGCGGTACGGGCGGCCGGATAACAGGGAGCGGAGTGAGGAAGAAATCCGAATCGAAAAGAGCCTGAATGCGCCAGTCTCACTCCACTTTGACGAAGCGCCCTTGAAGGAGGTCATTGATGAGATCCGCAAGCAGGTTGAAATCAACATCGTTGTCGACAAGCTGGGTCTGGAAGAAGTCGGTGCCACGACCAACTCGCCGGTCTCCATTGACCTCAACGGCATCAAGCTCAAGAGCATCCTCAACCTGATGCTCGAGCCGCTCGACCTCGATTACACGATTCAGGACGATGTGCTGAAGATCACCAGCAAGATCAGGCAGCAGGGACGGCTGATCACGGCGACCTATCCGGTGGCCGACCTGGTGGTGCCGCTGGAGGTCGGTCTGCCAACAGCGGGTACCGTGTCAAGTCTCGCGGCGGAGCAACCCGAGACGCCGCGGCTACAGTCGGATGGCCAGATGGCAGTCCGCAACAATTCCGCAGCCCAGTTCCAGGTCGGCGCCAATGCCGGTGCCGGCATCGCCGGTGCGATCTCGAGTACCGGCGGGATGCAGTCGGAGGTGGCTGGTGGACCTCGATCGATCAACTTTGGTGCCCTCTCGGGCCTGATTACGTCGACCATCGATCCCGGCAGCTGGGAAGAAATTGGTGGAGAGGGAAGTGTACGGGGACACGAGTCGACGCTGAGCCTCGTGATCCGTGCCACGCAGAAGGTGCACGACGAGATCGCGGACCTGCTGGAACAGCTCAGGCGGCTTCAAGATCTGCAGGTCACGATCGAGGTGCGGCAGATCGCCGTGACGGACCAGTTTTACGAGAGAATCGGCATCGACTTCGACTGGAATATCCAGGACTCGGTCGGTGGTCCCCAGTTTGATGGCGGGGCTCAGGGTGGTGGCGGTGGTGGCGGTGGTGGCGGTGGTGGCCAAAACCAGAGCCAGGGACCGGGCGTGCCCCTGCCTCCGTTCGGCAGTGTCATCGGTGGCAGCAGGAACCAGCAAGGCCAGCAGGGGGGCGGTGGCCAGGGTGGCGGCGGCTTTGCTGGAGTCGGCGGTATCGGTGGTTTCGGCGGCCAGGGCGGCGGCCAGGGTGGCGGCCAACAGCAACAGCAGGGTGGTGGCGGGCTGTTTGATCCTGCTCCTCGCAGAAACCTCATCGCCCGCGACAACTACTCGCGACCCACTGTCATCGGCATGTCATCGCCGGATGCCTTTACCGATGATCTGGATCTCCAGTTCCGACAGGGGTCCTTCCAGATCGGTGTGCCCGACTTTGGTGGTTACAACCCCGAGAGTGGTTTGCAGTTTGGCATGGCCATCCTGTCGGACATCGAGACGTTTTTCTTCATCCAGGCGGCCCAAGGAGATGAGCGGTCCAACGTGATGGCGGCTCCCAAGGTCACCATGTTCAACGGACAGAGAGCCACGATTCGTGACCAGGTCATGCAGCCCTTCGTGATCAGCATGATCCCGAGTGGCGGCGGTGGCGTGTTTGGCCAGGTGGGATACAGCCCCGTGATCCAGCCGATCTCCGAAGGTGTCTTCCTGCGAGTGCAGGCCGTGGTGTCGGCCGATCGCCGGTACGTCCGCTTGACCGTCCAGCCCAACTTCACGCAGATCCGCGAGGTCCGCACATTCACGTTTGCCGGTGGCGGTGGCGGGATGGGTGGCGGCATGGGCGGCGGCATGATGGGTGGTGGCATGGGCGGTGGCATGGGCGGTGGCGGCATGATGGGCATGGGCGGCGGCATGGGTGGCGGCATGGGCGGCATGGGCGGCATGATGGGGATGGGTGGCATCGGGGGTGGACCCCGAGACGCCAGGCCGCATCCGACCACCGCTGGCCAATTCGGCCAGGCTCTCCCGTTCGGTGCCAACCTCTCTGATTCCTCGTCCCAGGGTGCCCAGGCTGGCTTCGGCGGTCTCGGCGGCATGATGGGCATGGGCGGCGGCGGCATGGGTGGCATGGGCGGCGGCATGGGTGGCATGGGCGGCGGCATGGGCGGCATGGGCGGCGGCATGGGCGGGATGCGAGGGGGAGGCGGCGGTGGGTCGTTGACCGTGCAGCAACCGGTGCAGGCCATTCTCAACGTCACCACCACCGTCAGTGTGCCCGATGGCGGTACGGTCCTGCTCGGCGGCGTGAAGCGGCTCCGTGAAGGCCGCAACATGGCCGGCGTTCCGATCCTCAACAAGATTCCCTACATCAGTCGTCTCTTCAAGAACTCGGGCGTCGGTCGAGAGACCGAGAGCCTGATGTTGATGGTCACACCGCGAATCATCATCCAGGAAGAGGAAGAAGAGCTCCTGGGCATTCCACCGGAGTGATCTCCGGTGGAAGCACTGGATCGGGTCTAGGCCAATGGGCTCCGGCTGAAACCCGTACGGTGTGTGTCCGAGGGTGGCAGGCCGTCGTAGAGTTGCGGGACTCTGCGGCGGCCGCTCCCTTTTAAGGCCATGGTGTCGCCGGTCTTGTCCGAGCGGCGCTGTCCCACACCTCCCACCATTGATCTCATCTCGTGTGATCTGATCCGTTGTGATACCGTTCCGGCCCGCACTGAATCCGGTCGTTGGTGGGCGCCGTGAGCCGAAGAATGCACTCGAGTCTGCTGGCCAGTACCGCGAAGCCGCTGGTCGTGATGCTGATGCTGCTGAGTGGGTTGGGGGCCTGGGCGATGGGTCTCCTGCCGATCGGGCAGGGCGAGGCCAGGACGACGGTGGTCGCTGATTCGCTGGAGGCCTTCGCCGTCGAGGACGTAGCAGGCCGACGGCATCAGTTCGGCACGGGGTCGAGGTGGCGGGTGACGGTCGTCGTGTTCCTGTCATCGGACTGCCCGATCAGCCGTAGCTATCTGCCTCTCCTGGCGAGACTGGGTCAGGCGCTCGAGACGCGGCAGGCGCGGCTTATTGCCGTGGTGGTGGAACCAACTGGTCGTGATCGAACCGACGACCTGGATCAGCATCTGGAAGGGCTCACGGTCGTTCTGGATGCGGCGGGGGGCAACAACCAAAAACTCCGGCGGCGGCTCTCGCCCACACACGTCCCCGAGGCTTTCGTGCTCGGCAGTGGAGGGCAGGTTCTTTACCGCGGGAGAATCGACGACCGTTTTGTTGACGTGGGACGCCGTCGTCAACACCTGACCTCTCGTGATCTCGTCCACGCCGTGCAACGTGCTCTCGATGGCCCCCAGGATCATGCTGTCACGAGGACGCAGCCGGTCGGATGCCTCATCGAACCTCCTCGTCCTGAAACCCCATCCAGTTCGATAGGGCCTGGAACCGTCGACGGGGGATGGAAACCTGTCACGTCGTCGAGAGACGACACATCACCTGGGAAGTCGTCTGCGTGGCAACAACCGGTGACGGGCGTCACGCTCTCAACGAGTCCGTCGGTGACGTGGTCCAGCGATATTGCAGCCGTCGTTCACACACGGTGCACGCGGTGTCACAGGCCGGGGACCGCCGCTCCGTTTGTGCTGGCGACATTTGACGACGTCGCCTCACGAGCGGGTCAGATTCGGGATGTTGTCAGTCGGGGCCTCATGCCTCCGTGGAAGCCACGGCGTGACTTCGGTCATTTTCAGGACCCTCTCTTGCTGTCCGAGACCGAGGTGGCTCTTCTCGTCGGCTGGTTGGATTCTGGACTGCCCCGGGGCGACCACTCGCGGGCGCCCGATCCGCCGGCATTTCCTGGGGACTGGCCACTGGGACCGCCAGATCTGCTTCTGGAGATGCCCGAGTCGGTGGCGATTGCGGCCGACGGGCCCGACAGATACTGGTACTTCGTGATTCCGACACGGCTGACCTCGGACCGGATGATCGCGGCAATCGATTTTCAGCCCGGCAACCCACGGATCGTCCATCACGCGAGTTTCCGCTACGACGACAGCGGACAGGCGCGGGCGTTGGACAACGCTGATCCGCGACCGGGTTACCAGAGATTTGGTGGCTGGGGGTTTGGCAGCGGCGGAACACTCGGTGGCTGGGCTGTTGGTGTCCAACCGCATCGACTTGCACCCGGTCTGGGGCGCCCCATCCGGGCCGGATCGGACTTTGTGCTACAGGTGCACTATCACCCCTCGGGGAAGATTGAAAGCGATCGGTCTCGTATTGGCGTGTATTTTGTGCCCGAAGACCTGGGGGCGGCGGACATCACCCCGGTGACCGAGATTTTCGTGGGAGAGATGAACCTCGAGATACCGGCCGGGGCCAGGGAATGGCGGCACGAGGCCAGGTATGTCCTGCCGGTGCCGGTGACTCTCCACTCCGTCCTGCCACACATGCATCTGTTGGGTCGACGGTGCGAGTCGTGGGCCGAGACGCCCGAGGGGGGGAGAATCCCTCTGGTGGCAATCGACGATTGGGACTTCAACTGGCAGGCCCAATACCACTTCAAGCAGCCACTCCACCTTCCCGCTGGAACGCAGTTGATTCACGTGGCGTGGTATGACAACAGTGCCGCGAATCCTTTCAACCCGCACGCACCGCCGCGGGCTGTTGCCTGGGGTGAGGGGACCGAGGAGGAGATGGGGCTGCTGTTCCTCGATGTGACAACCGGAGTGGACAGGGACCGTCAACAGTTGATCCAGCACAATCGCGGTCACTTTGCGCGACAATTCGACCTGCTGATGCGGCGTCGAGGTGGTCAAGCACGGTAATCACGCCGGCCCACGCGCCTCACAGCGTAGCTGAAGTGGTGACACTTCAGGTGCGTCGTTGGTGCCCCGCGGAACCTGTGACCAGATCGGCGACATAGTTGTCGCCGGTGCCACGCCGCCGTTGTGACGAGATGTGTGATATCGCTTCATCGTGTGGCAGGGGCACGTGCCACACTCGACGGAGCGGCATCTGTCGCTTTTTTGAGTGCCTCGAGGACTGGCGCCGGCGAAGCGAAGACTCCATCGAGAACGATCGGTTTGTCGGGTTGTCCTGCCGGGTAGACCGCGACAAAGGGGATCGCCTTGGCGTGATTGCCCAGCTTGACGAGCAAGGCATCGATGTCAGGCGAGTCCTTGGTCTTGTCGGCCTTGATGGCCACGATGTTGTTGTCGGTGATGTACTTGCGAGTGACTTCCACGTCCAAGGCGACCGCCTCGTTGACCTTGCAGGTGATTCACCAGTCGGCCGTGAAGTCGATGATCACGGCCTGGTTCTGTTCGAGGTGCCCGGCCAGTGCTTCGTCGGAATACGGTTGCCAGAACCCGTCGTCGGGGTGATAGAACCATCCGAAGGAGACGAATCCCATCAGGCCGCCAAAGACCACGGCCTGTGTCCAGGACTTGATCCGGTCGATCCGCGGCCTGGTCAAGGGGACCCGGCCGATCCACCAGAAGGCGGCCCAGAGCGAGAACAGGAACAGAAGAGTCGGGACGACGATATCGGCGTCGACTCCCGAGAGCACGAACATGGGGTAGATCACCGTGCCCAGCAGTACGAATCCCATCACCTGCTTGAACGTCTCCATCCACATTCCCGGCTTGGGCAAAAATGCGATCAGCCGGGGGAAGGCGCCGATCACGAGGTAGGGCAGGGCCATGCCGAGCCCCACACTCATGAGGACCAGGTAGGTCACGCCAATCGACTGGCTGACTGCCCAACTCATCGCCGGGACCAGCAGTGGGCCGGTACAGGGAGTTGCGAGAATGGTGGTCAGGATGCCCTTGGCAAATGCCGCTCCGAGCCCTTCCTTCTCGGACGTGTCTCCTGCCCCGCCGAACCCCGGGACGGGGATTTCCCAGACTCCCAGAAAACTGAGCGCGAACACGAAGACGATACCTGCCATCACGATGTTGAACGGGGCGCTGGTGAACTGCGATCCCCATCCAGCGCCGATGACACCGACAAAAGTCGCGAGCACGACAAACACGGTCATCAGCCCGGCGGAAAACGCGAGGTTGAGCATGAAGGCCCGGCGGCGGTCTTCGCCGGCCTGTGTGACAAACGACATGATCTTCAGACCGATCACCGGCAGGACGCAGGGCATGAAGTTGAGAATGAAGCCGGCGATCAGGGCGATGCCGACCTGCGAGACCAACGTGCTGATGCTGGCCGGTTCGTCTGGTTGTTCAGTATCCGGTGCAGCGGCGGTCGCCGTGTCGGATTCCGCCACGTGACCGAGTGTGAAAGAGACGCGTCCCTTGAGGCACCCCCGCTCGTTGCAGTACTGGTAAAGGACACGACCTCGTGCGCCATAACCGGATTCCGTGGCATTCTCAGTGACCTGGAACTTGCGACTCCAGGTCACCGTTCCATGGAAGATCCTCTGGTTGACATCACCGGTCGGGAGCGTCTCGATGTGGTTCTCGAACGGACGGTCTTCGACAAAACCGGTCCCCGACGGTTTCAGTCCACGTAGTCCCTGGAGGGTGATACGAGTGGGCAGGCCGCCGTTGGCCCGGTCCTGGCTGAGTGCGAAAATGTGATAGCCGTCCTGGAGGGTGGCTTGCAGGGTGAGCGTCACCTCGTCGCCCGGTTGGGCGTCTTCAGGCGCGAGTGTCATCTTCCAGTTGACCGGCGTCGGTTTTGCCGCATCGCCGGATCCTGTCGTCGGGGTCACGTCCTGGACGAAGGGATGCACGTCCTGGTCCGCTGGGGAGGCGAATTCGGGGCCCTCGCCGAGAGCCACGTCAATCGGGAAAGTCTCCGGTGGCAGGCACCCGTTCTTGTTGCACATGCTGAGCGTGATGGTGCCCGCGATCGCGGCGTCGCCTGCGCCTCGTGGAAACACTTGGCTCCAGACCACTCGGCCGATGTGCTTCTCCTGGCGGAATTCGTGCTCGCCGACCTTGGTGATTTCGACCTTCGGCGGATGATCGGGGGCCGGCGGGCCACTGGCCTTCTCCAGGCCAGCGTGTGATGTGACGTCGATCTCGGTCGAGTTGGGTTCTCGGAGCTTGGGGTCCGCCACGTACGAATACGTGTAGTAGCCCTCGGGCACGACCACCTCGATCGACAGGGTCACCGGCTCACCCGGCTTGGCGTCGGCGGGGTGCAGTGAGGTGGTGATCGTCGGCTTGGCTGCTTCTCCGGGGAGCCCACCGGGCGTGCCAAAGGGCTGAAACAACTCAGTCTCAGGCGGGGCGGTGTCCTGGGCCAGGAGCCGAAAATTCGGAGCGGTGCCGAGAATCCAGCCTGCCAACAGTCCAGCCAACAAGAGTCCCGGCACATTGGGCAGTGCGGTGCGAGGGCGAAAACGCGGTGTGCGCATGGTCATGATCCGAAACCATTCAGGAGTCCCACGACATCGAAGGGCCATGGCGGAATACTAGTGCATCGGAATCCTTGCTGGCAATTGGCCGTGGCCGCTTGGGATGCCACACTGGAGTCCACATGTTCACAATTCTCAATACGCAGACCGGGGCGAGGATGAGGGTCACAGGTGCGTTGTGCCTGCTCGGTTTGGCGACGCTGCATTGGGCGGATGCCCATTGCGCTGAACCGAAGCCCGTGGGCCCGGATGATCCGTTGCCATTTGGACAGTCCCCCGTCGATTACCTGGGCGACGCCGCCTCGGATCCGGTAGCCACCCTCAACAAGCGACTGGCCGAAAAGAAGATCCGCCTGGAGGCCGTCTCCGGACGTGGATACCTGGATGCCGTGCTCAAGGCACTCGCCGTGCCGGTGTCATCACAATTGCTCGTCTATTCCAAGACGGCGGTCAACCAGCGATTGATCACCCCACGCACTCCACGGGCCATCTACTTTAACGAGTCGGTTTCCGTGGCATGGGTACCGGGAACTCGGGAACTGGAAGTGATGTCCGTCGATCCGGTGAAGGGGGCCATGTTTTACGTGCTCAGCCAGCCATCTGCCTCAGAGGGCGCCTCCCCGGAGTTTCATCGGAAGACGAGTTGCCTGGCATGCCACATCGGGCGAACCACTCTGTCGGTCCCCGGCGGCATTGTTCGATCATTCCTGGTCGACCAGGTGGGTAAGCCCCTGGAGGGATATTCTCGGGTGACCGGTGCCACCCGAATCGCCAACCGCTGGGGTGGGTGGTATGTCACTGGCGAATTGGCCGGAATGTCGCACATGGGCAACCTGGTCAGTCGTGAAGACAACCGTCGGCACAAACAGCAACCCGGTTTCCGCGCGAGCCTGTCTCGGCTCAGCACGCTGGCGGATCTCTCGGGATACCTCAACGGTCAAAGTGATGTCGTGGCGCACCTGGTCTTTGACCACCAGTGTCACGGTCAGAATCTCCTGGCCCGGGTGACGTACGAACATCTGCTGGAGCGTCGGTCAGGCGTCGAACATCGGCTGTTGCGGTATCTTCTGCTGGACGACCATCCCACCTGGGATGGCACGGTGCGAGGCACAACCGATTTCCGCCAGTGGTTCCAGACGCGAGGGCCGCGTGATGACGCGGGCAGATCGCTCCGCCAGCTTGATTTGAAGACGCGTCTGTTTCGCCATCGCCTGAGCTACCTGGTCTACTCGCCGCAATTGCACGCGATGCCCGGTCCTCCTCGACGTCGTCTTGGTGAACGCCTGGCTGAGGTGCTGGCCGCCGCGCTGGCCGGGCAGCCGGTAGACGGGATCAAGACAACCATGACCCGACAGGAGGCGGCTGATGTGCAGCGTATCTTGCGGGAGACGCGAGACGCGCTTCCGAGAGGCTGGGCCGATATCCTGTTTCCGTGAGTGTGCACAGGAAGCGGGAGATGATTGGCATGCGTCAGCAAACTGATCGTTCGAGGTGGTCGGCGATGCAGGGGGTGCGGAGTTGGGGGTTCGTCGGACTGCTGGTGATGCTCGCAGGGGGGACGACTGGAGCCAGCGAGCCAGCAGTGTCGGCGATTGGAGCGGTACCGGGGATTCGTCTTCCCAGAGGCTTCCGTGCCACCCTGTTTGCCGACGATGACCTGGCCAGCAACATCTATTCGATGACAATTGATGCTCGTGGTCGGGTGGTGGTGGCTGGACCGGGTTATGTGCGAGCCCTGGTCGATCGCAATCGTGACGGCAAGGCCGAGTCGGCTATCGAGTTTTCCAAGCGACCGGCCAATGGGGCCCAGGGCCTGTTTTTTGATGGGAATGACCTGTTGGCCACCGGGGACGGGGCGATGTGGCGAATCTCCGATGCCGACGGAGACGGTCGGTCCGAGGGTAATCCGAAGCGGTTGCTGGTGATTCGGGCCGGGGGTGAGCACGACGCGCATGCGATCCGCCGGGGGCCCGACGGCTGGTTCTATCTCCTGGCGGGAAACGGTGCCGGCGTAACGGCAAAATTCGCCGACTTGCCGTCGTCTCCGATCAAAAAACCATCGGCCGGAACGCTCTTGCGGTTGCCACCTGATCTGTCTGCCAGCGAGATCCTGGTGGACGGCTTCCGCAATGCCTACGACTTCGCGTTCAACGCACCCGGGGATCTGTTCGTCTACGACAGCGATGGGGAACGGGACGTGTCGCTGCCGTGGTATCGGCCGACACGTGTCTTTCATGCGCTGCCAGCTCACAACACCGGTTGGTTTTCGCGGAGTTGGAAGAGGCCGGATCACTTTGTCGACATGCCACCGGTGGTCGGATCCCTGGGGCGCGGATCTCCGACAGGAGTGTGCTGCTACCGCCACCTGGCGTTTCCCCGCGAGTATCGGGGCGCGGTCTTTGCTTGCGACTGGACGTTCGGACGCGTCATCGCTCTCACACCGCCGGGGACTGGGGCCGGAGGATTAAAATCGCCCGAGACCTTCATGTCGGGACGTGGCCACTTCGGATTTGCTCCGACGGACATCGCCGTCGGACCCGATGGAGCCTTGTACGTGGCGGTTGGCGGACGAGGAACCCGGGGCGGGGTCTACCGCATCACACATCCCGCGACGAAAGACCACCAGGTCAACCGTCGACAGTCGATCGTGGAGACTTGCCTGGCGATGCCGCAGCCGCTGGCCAGCTGGTCACGGGCGCGGTGGTTGCCCCTGGCAAAATCACTGGGACGCAAAGCCATCGTGCGCGCGATCAAAGGAAGTCGTATGGCCACGAGCCTGCGTGTGCGCGCGGTCGAGGTCCTGGTCGACGTGTTTGGTGGCGAGGGGCTCGACGAGATTGCGGAAACCCCGAAGGGGTTTCCGTCGGAGGTGCGAGCACGCCTGGCCTGGGGGCTCGGACGTGTGTCGCCAGTTCAGCCAAACGCCGGACTGTTGGCGAAGCTGCTTTTGGACAGAGAACCGCTGGTCGGGCGGGCAGCGTGCGAGGCCCTTGTGGGGGTTCAGGGAGACTGGGACTGGCAGGCCGTGACACCGGGACTGGTGCGACAGCTGGGCAGCGAGGATCGACGAACCCGCCAAGTGGCCGCGGCGGCTGTGGCGAGGATGCCCAGGGACGCGTGGCGGGAGTTTCAGCGGGTGGTACGAGGCGCGAACCCAACGGTCGCCGTGTTCGCGTCAGTCGGGGGGCGAGCCCATGTCTCGGGGATCGACTTGGCCGGGTTGACCGTCGCGCTCGACGTGCTCTCCAGCCCGGTTTCCGGGGATGTCGACGTGGAGTTGAAACGTGATGCCGCGCGACTGGCTCAGCTGGCTATCGGGGATGTCGGACCTCGCAAGGGGCGGGCTGCCGTGTTTGATGGCTACGGTCCGCTGAGTGACAGCGAGTCATTGAGTCCGATCGTCGGCCGGGTGACCGGAGTGATCACTTCGCAGTTTCCCTCCCGAGACCGATTGCTGGATCGAGAATTGTCGCGGCTGGCGGGGATGGTCGGTGCCAGTGAGCCGGGATTGCTGCAGAAGATGCTCGACAAGCTGACCACCGATTCGGACCCGGTGTCCGACCTGCATTTCCTGATCGTGTCAGCCCGGCTTCCTCTCGAGCGGACCAAACGGCAGCGGCAAACCATGGGCCGTGCTCTCTTGGACCTGCAGGCCAAGATCGATCGAGGCCAACAAAAGCAGGACCGCAACTGGGACGATCGGGTGTCAGAATTGTACGACCGGTTGTGCCAGTTGGACCCCCAACTTCCGTCGACGATCGCTTCGGAGACTTCGTTCGGGCTGCCGTCCCACGTGGTGTTTCTCAACAAGATGTCCCGCGCCGAGCAGGCCAGTGCCCGAGAGGCCTTTGCCCGGGTGATCACCGAGACAGGTGAGGATTACCCGTGGACCGGGGAGGTTGTCAGGTTGGTGTCGAAAAACAACGACAGACGGACCATGCGACTTCTGCGGCGAGCGGCTGATCAGGTGGCGGTTCGCGGTGCTGCCCTGGAGCAACTGGCCAAGCGGGCGGAGCCGGGGGATCGCGGGCGGTTTGTCAGCGGACTGTCAGATGGTTCGCTCGGCGTCGTGGCCGCCTGCCTGGGAGCCCTGGCGAAGTTGCCCGCTGGGCGCGATGGGCAGGAGCAACTGGCCCTGTTGGGGGTCGTGAGGCGGATGGGGGATGCGGCGACCGAGCATCGGCTCAGGTCTCGGGCCGTGGCACTTCTGAGACGCAACACGGGGAAGAAGCTGGGATTTGATACTTCAGTCCAAGGCCGACGCCCTCAGCCAGAGGCCGTGGCACGGTGGACCCAGTGGATTGAGAAGGCCTTTCCCGAGGCATCTCGCAGCGCGCTCGGAGCTGCCGCAGCTAGCCTGCCTGTGCTTAAGAGGCGATGGGCCACCGTGGACTGGGGCACCGGCGATGCCGGTCGGGGCAAGCAGGTGTTCACCAGGCGAGGATGCGTCCAATGTCACCAGGGACGACGTGCTCTGGGCCCAGACCTGGCCGGGGCGGCTGGCCGCTTTTCGCGAGAGGATCTGCTGACCGCGATCGAATTGCCCAATCGAGATGTCTCGCCCCGCTACCAGACCACGGTCGTAACCACCTCCGGTGGGAAAGTTTACAACGGCCTGGTTGTGTACCAGTCGGTGGACGGCATCACGTTGAGAACCGGTACCAACCAGACAATTCGGCTGGAACAAGGGGAAATCGAGTACCAGTCGAAGAGGCCCGAATCACTCATGCCAGCCGGTCTTCTCAAGAAGGCCACCAACCAGGACCTCGCCGACCTGTACGCATACCTCAAGATCCTGCGATAGGAGGTCGGTCCGCGTTCCGCGATGAGTGGGCTGCCCCGGTGGCCCGGCCTTGCTGGATAGTCACGAACCACCAATCTCGGTCCGACGTGGATGGGTGGCACGCGTCCGGTTGGTATTGTTGTGTCGTAGAGGTGGAGGAACAATGCAGGGGTGAATGTGAGGGGAGGGCGACAATGCCTCAGGCCATAGCAGACCCGGAAGAGCTGAAGCGATTTGCAAACCTGCTCAAGAAGTTCAACATGGATCTGATTGACAGGACCAGCGCGCTGGCTAGCCAGTTGGAATCGCTGTGCGTGACGTGGCGCGACCAGGAGAACAAGAAGTTTGCCGAGCAATTCACCGAGCAACTCAAGAGTATTAACCGCTTGGTGGAGGTGAACAGCACCTATATCCCCTTCCTGGTCCGCAAGGCGGCGCGGTTGGAGGAGTATCTTCAGCAGCGGTGAAGGTCGCCAGGCTGGCGATGACGCATGGAGGTGGAGGTTGAGAGGAGATTCGCGTCCATGAGTGCGTCGGCCCATGTGCGATCTGTCGAGGCGGTACGCGATTTTCGCGGCCATCTGAAGCGTTTTGGTGAACAGGCGACGGATTGCCTGGACTCGCTGCACGCCCAGCTGCACAGGATGGTGGACTGGCTTGAGCACGACCGTCCGGCCTACTGGCAGCAGCAGGTGCGGCGAGGGTTTGACCGGGTTGCGGAAGCTCGTCTGAGTCTCCAGCGCTGCCAGACGCAGGCGGTGACTCACCATCGACCATCGTGCATGGAGGAGAAGCAGCAACTGGCTCGTGCCAAGGCACGGCTCGAATACGCTCAGCAGAAGATCGAGGTTGTGCGGAGGTGTCAGCGGCTGGTCGAGGAAGAGGCCAATCAGTTCCGCGGGCGATGTGGCCAGCTGAACCACCTGTTGCAGCGGGACCTGCCGCGCATGGCAGGGCTGCTCGACCGGATCCTTTTGTCGTTGGAGGCTTACGCAGCGATCTCGGCTCCCGACCGGCCCGCGGGGCCCGCAGTGTCTTCATCGGACAAGCCGGTGGACAAGCCGGTGGACAAGCCGGTGGACAAGCCGGTGGACAAGCCGGTGGACAAG
>MDTE01047869.1_pt1 | contig 34863 bp, 29 predicted proteins | sample 811231 | NCBI WGS metagenome assembly MDTE01 (sample SAMN05326651, study PRJNA326480) | marine metagenome | isolation source: seawater | place: Indian Ocean: Red Sea | collected 2010
GCCGCGCCTAACGGACGTTGACCGCCGCCCGAGAAGCGGCTAGGGGATAAAGAACCTCATGGGCGCGAGTCGGGACACTTCCTTTCAATCATTAATCCTGGAGCTACAGCGTTTCTGGGCGGCCAAGGGCTGCGTCGTTCTCCAACCCTACGACCTCGAAGTCGGCGCCGGCACCTTCCACCCGGCAACCACACTCCGGAGCCTTGGGCCCAAGCCATGGAACGCCGCTTACGTTCAACCCTCTCGGCGACCAACGGACGGGCGCTACGGAGAGAACCCCAATCGGCTACAACATTACTATCAGTTCCAAGTAATCCTGAAACCCTCACCGATAGATGTGCAGGCGCTTTATCTGGAGAGCCTAGCCACACTTGGCATCGACGCGACAGCACATGACATACGCTTTGTCGAGGACGATTGGGAAAGCCCGACGCTCGGTGCATGGGGACTAGGATGGGAGGTTTGGTGTGACGGCATGGAGGTGACACAGTTCACCTATTTCCAGCAGGTCGGTGGCATCGATTGTGACCCAGTCTCGGCCGAGATCACCTATGGCCTAGAACGCCTCGCCATGTATGTCCAAGGCGTCGACAACGTCTACGATATAGATTGGAATGGTGCAGAGGGCGAATCTAAGGTTCTCTATGGCGATGTATTCCAACAGGCCGAACGTGAATTCTCGACTTTCAATTACGAATTGGCGAACACGGATATTCTACAACGCCACTTCACCGATGCGGAAAAGGAGTGCCAAGCACTGCTAGACCGCAAGCCGGCCTTGCCTTTACCAGCATACGACCAATGCATGAAATCGAGTCATGTCTTCAATCTACTCGATGCACGTGGGGTCATCAGCGTTACCGAGCGCGCCGCCTATATCGGTCGCGTTCGCGCGCTCTCTAAGGCTTGCTGCGAGGCATGGCTGGCCAGTCAAGAGAGCGGAGTCTAAAAGCGATGTCAGAACTCCTCTTTGAGCTCCTGTCAGAGGAAATCCCATCGCGCATGCAGGCGAAGGCAGCACAAGACCTCGAATCCCTCGTTACCGATGGTCTGAATAAGGCTCGTCTCTACTACGATAAGGCGGACGTCTTCGTCACACCACGCCGCCTCACTTTGGTTGTGCACGGCCTGCCAGCAACCCAATCGAACATTTCTGTCGAGCGCAAGGGTCCCAAGGTGGGCGCACCGAAAAAAGCGATTCAGGGCTTCCTTAATTCCGCCGGCGTTACTCTCGATGAATGCGAACAGCGCGAGACCCAGAAAGGCATGGTTTGGTTCGCAGTCAGCGAGGAGAAGGGTCGCGCCACCTCCAAGGTGCTGGCAGATTTGATCCCTGCGGCACTCGAAAAAATGCCCTGGCCGAAATCTATGCGCTGGGGCTCGGAAAGAGGCCGCTGGGTAAGGCCGATACACTCCATCCTTTGCATCTTGGACGGCATAGTTGTGCCGCTAGTAATTCGCGGTGCAAAAGCAGGCAATGCCACACGTGGCCACCGTATGCTAGCCAGCAGCGCATTTGCCGTCACTAATTTCGCTGGTTATCGCTGTAGACTACGAGACGCTCACGTCATGCTTGATCACGAAGAGCGGCAGCAGGTGATTGCCAAAACCGCCGCGCGCCTCGCAAAAACGAAAAATCTCCAAATCATACCAGACGATGCTTTGGTAGCGGAGAATGCCGGACTCACCGAATGGCCCGTAACGCTCATGGGGCGGATTGATGCTGAATTCATGGACGTGCCAGGCGAAGTGCTAAGCTCGGCCATGCGTAAGCACCAAAAATATTTTTGCCTGGAGGATTTAGAGGGCCAACTTGCCCCCTTCTTCGTTATGGTCGCAAATATTGCTACTGCAGATCAGGGCGCAGCAATCGTAGCTGGCAATGAACGCGTACTGCGTGCCCGCTTGGCGGACGCCAAGTTCTTCTGGGACCAAGACCGCAGGGAAGCGCTCTCCTCACGTGCCTCAGCCCTCAAATCTATCACCTTTCACGCCAAGATTGGCACCCTACATGAGAAAGTCGGCCGTATCCAAACACTTGCCGTCGAGCTATACCGATACATTCCGGATGCGGACTGCGACAAACTGCGATCCGCAGCACAACTCTGCAAGGCTGATCTCACAACCGAGATGGTTGGGGAATTTCCGGACCTTCAAGGCGTCATGGGGCGTTATTACGCGCTTAACGACGGCGAGGCACCAGAGGTAGCCCAAGCCATAGCCGAGCATTACGCGCCCAAGGGCCCAGGCGACGATTGCCCGAGCGCACCGGAATCGGTCGTCATTGCACTTGCAGACAAGATTGACACCCTTGTCGCCTTCTGGACGATCGACGAAAAGCCAACCGGATCGAAAGACCCCTTCGCACTACGCCGCGCCACCCTCGGCGTGATCCGCCTCATCCTCGAGAACGAACTGCGCTTGCCGCTTGCCAAAGTATTCGCCGCTGCTGGCGCAAATGGCGAAATTGTGAGCGATCTACTCAATTTTTTCGCCGACCGCCTCAAAATACATCTCCGCGAGAAGGGCGCTCGCCATGACTTGGTAAGCGCCGTCTTCGCTCTCGGGAACGAAGACGATCTGGTGCGTCTCATGGCACGGGTCACCGCACTCGGTGAATTCATCGACAGCGAGGACGGAACCAACCTACTCACTGCCTATAAGCGTGCTGCCAACATTCTCCGCATTGAAGAAAAGAAAGATGGGGTTTCCTATACCGAGGCGCCAGACGCTAAGGATTTTGCACAAACAAAGGAAAATGCATTGCACGACGCCATTGCTGACGTAAACGGCCGCACTTCCAAGGCACTGAAGGCCGAATCCTTTCGGGAAGCGATGGCAATCATGTCCACGTTGCGCCAACCGGTAGATTCCTTCTTTGATCATGTCACGGTCAACGCCGAGGACGCAGGTGTGCGCAAAAATCGACTCAACTTGCTCTCAGAAATTCGCGATTCCCTCGACCGCATCGCCGATTTCTCTAAAATCGAAGGGTAAAAGCGGAATGACTCGTTGGCTTCGGACATTTGGCGGAGGCGCATCGGAGGGCTCCGCCGAAATGCGCGACCTTCTCGGCGGCAAAGGTGCGAACTTGGCAGAGATGGCCAATCTTGGCTTCCCCGTACCACCAGGCTTCACCGTAACCACCGAAGTCTGTAGTGCCTATTTTGCGAATGGCAGAAACTTCCCCGAGACTCTCGCCGGTCAAATGGAGGCGGGCATGCGCCATATTGAGGGCATCACAGGTGCACGCTTTGGCAACAAAGTGAACCCGCTTCTCGTTTCAGTGCGCTCGGGCAGCCGAGCTTCCATGCCGGGCATGATGGATACGGTGCTCAATCTAGGTCTCAATGACGAAACCGCCGCCGGCCTCGCCGAACGTACCGGCGACGCCCGCTTTGCCTATGATAGCTATCGCCGCTTCATTCAGATGTATGGCGATGTCGTACTCGGCGTTAACCATCAGGAATTCGAGGATTTGCTGGAACGCACCAAGCACGAACTAAATATTGATCTCGATACAGACGTGTCGGCAAAGAACTGGCAAGGCCTGATTGAGGAATATAAAGTGCTGGTGAATAAACGCCTCGATGCGCCCTTCCCACAGGACCCAGTCGAACAGCTTTGGGGCGCCGTGAGCGCGGTGTTTGATTCTTGGATGAATCACCGCGCGGTCACCTATCGCATGCTTTATGACATCCCGGAAAGCTGGGGCACCGCAGTCAATATTCAGGCCATGGTGTTCGGCAATATGGGGGCAGATTGCGCTACCGGCGTTGCATTCACCCGAGACCCTTCGAGCGGTGACAAACGGCTTTACGGTGAATACCTTATCAATGCTCAAGGCGAAGACGTCGTCGCTGGCATCCGCACCCCTCAGCCGCTTAACACCGACAGCTACAATAATTCGGGCGCCCCGGTTCTTGCCTCAACTATGCCCAAAATTTATATCGAGTTGCAGGATGTCGCCGACCAACTTGAGGCTCATTACGGCGACATGCAGGATATTGAGTTTACCGTGCAGCAGGGCAAGCTATGGATGCTGCAAACTCGTGCCGGCAAACGCACCGCCGCGGCGGCACTTAAAATCGCCGTCGACCTCGTGACGGAGGGAGTACTCGACAAAGAGTCAGCGGTCACGCGCGTTGAGGCGGAATCACTGGAACAACTGCTTCACCCACGGCTTGACCCAGACGCGCCGCGCAACGTGATCGCGCGCGGCCTGCCGGCCTCTCCAGGCGCGGCGGTAGGCAAGGCAGTGTTCTCCTCGGACCGTGCTGAGGACCTCGCGGCCAAGGGCGAGGCTGTGATCTTAGTGCGACCAGAAACCAGCCCCGAGGACATCCACGGCATGCACGCGGCACGCGCTATCCTGACTAGCCGGGGTGGCATGACGAGCCACGCTGCTGTAGTAGCACGCGGCATGGGCCGGCCCTGTATCACCGGTACGATGGAAATCAGAATCGATGCTGCAGCAAAGACATTCGCCACCAACACTGAAACCATCAGGGAAGGTGATCTCATTACCGTCGACGGAACCCTAGGCGAGGTGCTGAAAGGAGAAATTCCTACTATTGAACCGGAACTGTCCGGCGCCTTCGAGACACTAATGGGGTGGGCTGACGAAATTCGTACCCTTGGTGTACGCGCCAACGCGGAAACCCCACGCGACGCCGCTACGGCACGCAAGTTCGGCGCCGAGGGAATTGGTCTCTGCCGCACCGAGCATATGTTTTTTGATGCGGAGCGCATCATTTCCATGCGCGAGATGATTCTCGCAGAAGATTCGGTGGGCAGACAAGTAGCGCTCGCCAAACTGCTGCCCATGCAGCGCCAAGATTTCGTCGAGCTTTTCACTATCATGGCCGGACTGCCGGTAACGATCCGCCTATTGGACCCGCCATTGCACGAGTTTCTCCCTCACGGTGAGTCGGAGATGCGGGAGGTCGCTGAAGCCACCGCCCTTCCGTTCCAAGAAGTCCGCGCCCGTGTCGAGCAGCTGCGTGAAAACAATCCGATGCTTGGCCATCGAGGCTGCCGCCTGGGTATCTCTCATCCGGAAATCTACGAGATGCAAGCTCGCGCCATTTTCGAAGCGATACTCGATGTTGCCGAAGTGGGAGTGGCGAAAACCGCAGTTCTAGAAATTATGATCCCTCTGGTGCTTGGCTCTCCAGAAATCAAAATCCTCCGCAAGCTGATCGAGGACGTCGCCGACGAAATTGAATCGGTGCGCGGCACATTGCCGCCTTACATCGTTGGCACCATGATCGAGCTACCACGCGCGGCGCTTCGCGCTGATGATATCGCAGAGGCCGCCGATTTTTTCTCCTTCGGCACCAATGACTTGACCCAAACCTCCCTCGGCATTAGCCGCGACGACGCTGCAAGCTTCATGGACAGCTATGTGCGCCAGGGGCTATTTGAGCGCGACCCCTTTGCAAGCCTTGATATCGGAGGGGTAGGCGAACTTGTTGAGACAGCGTGCAAGCGCGGGCGCAGGCAAAACAGTGATCTCAAGCTCGGTATTTGCGGTGAACATGGCGGTGATCCAGCTTCAATCAGGTTTTTCCACCAATGTGGGCTGAATTACGTATCATGTTCACCTTATAGGGTACCGATCGCACGCCTCGCGGCTGCGCAGGCACAAATAGGTAGAGATTGATTCGGATCTGAGTTACGTCAAGGTTCAAAAGCAGAAAATTAATTATATTTAGAATACGAAGCGTTTGGGCAATACTGAGACGAGCTTAAGGCTGCCGAGAGAGAAAAAATCAGAATATGAATCACGACCGTGTAGATTACGACGCTTTCTTCGCACAAAAAATTGCAGAACTTAAAGACCAAGGCAACTACCGCGAATTTGCTGAACTAGCGCGCCATGCAGGCAACTATCCCCATGCTAAACACTATTCTAGCAATGGCAACGGAATCGATGATGTCACCATCTGGTGCTCCAACGACTATCTCGCCATGGGCCAGAATCCCAAAGTGTTGAATGCGATGACGGAAGCAATAAAGACCTATGGCGCCGGCGCCGGCGGCACGCGCAATATCTCTGGAACGTCGCATCCTGTGGTTCTGCTGGAGCGCGAGCTGGCCGATCTTCACGGCAAGGAAGCAGCGCTGGTTTTCACCTCGGGCTATATCTCTAACGAGGCAACATTGAGCACACTGGCCCAAGTGCTGCCCCATTGCCAGATTTATTCCGACGCGCTCAACCATGCCTCAATGATCCAGGGCATTCGCCACAGCCGAGCAAAAAAAACCATCTTCAAACATAATGATCCCGTCGATCTCGAGCGTCAGTTGCGAGACGCTGACCCGACAGCGCCCAAATTGATTGCCTTCGAATCGGTCTATTCGATGGATGGCGATATCGCCCCAATTGAGGAAATCTGCGAGGTCGCTGAATTATATGGCGCAATGACTTATCTCGACGAAGTCCATGCGGTCGGCCTATACGGCCCGCGCGGTGGTGGCATCGCTGAACGAGAAGGACTGATGGACCGCTTAACTGTGATCGAGGGAACGCTGGCTAAAGCGTTCGGCATCATGGGCGGTTATATTTCTGGCTCAGCCGCATTGATCGACGTCGTCCGTAGCTTCGCGCCGGGCTTCATTTTTACTACCGCCCTGCCACCAGCGATTGCAGCAGGCGCACTGGCAAGTGTTCGGCATCTGAAAGAAAGCAACAAAGAGCGCATCAGCCATCAGGATCGCACGACGCACTGCAGGGACGTGTTAAGCAAAGCAGGCTTACCGGTCATGCCGAGTGAGAGCCACATCTTGCCCGTATTAGTCGGCGATCCAGTACGCTGCAAGAAGGCCTCTGACATGCTACTAACCGAGCATGGCATCTATATACAGCCGATCAACTACCCAACCGTGCCCAAGGGTACAGAGCGCCTCCGCATCACTCCAAGCCCGTTGCATAACGATGCTATGATAGAGGAACTCGCCAAGGTGATGGTAGAGGTCTGGAGCATCCTTGGGCTCGATCTCGTCAGCTAGCGCTCGCTCCTACCCGCCAGAGTACCCTATATTAACGAGCCGATCGTGTGCCATGCACGAGGCAAGACCTTGCGCACCTTATATGCTAGCTTTACCGCAAGATCGACATCGATAAAAAGGAGGGAGAGATGAGTCTGGACGCGGCAACTAATTTAAATCTTGAGCAAATGGACGTGGACGCGACGATCCACGCTTTCACCTCTCTGCCAGAGCACGCCGAAATTGGCCCACAGATCATGACCAAAGGCGACGGCATTTACCTAAGCGACAATAAGGGGAACACCTATATAGACGCGATGGCGGCATTGTTCTGTGTTAATGTCGGCTATGGCCGCGACGAAATCGCCGATGCAATCAGCAAACAGGCGCATGATTTCGCCTATTTCCATACCTTCGGTGGCAATGCTCATGAGCAGCAAATCAAGCTCGGCGAGCGCCTTCTAAAGATACTGCCCTCCCACATGAGCAAGGTGCTGTTTGCCAGCTCAGGCTCGGAGGCGAACGACGCCAACGTCAAGCTCGCCTGGATGTATCAGCAACTACGCGGCAAACCCGGAAAGCGTAAGATCATTTCGCGCCATTCGGGTTATCACGGGGTCACCTCGGCCTGTGCTAGCATGTCCGGCCTACCGCTTATGCACATACCATTTGGCCTGCCACTCGACGGTTTCCTACATACCGACAAGGCGCATTACTACTGGGAAGGCCGACCCGGTGAATCTGAGCGCGATTTCTCCAAACGCATGGCCGCCAATCTTGACGCAATGATCGAAGCAGAGGGGCCGGAGACTGTCTGCGCATTCATCTCCGAGCCCGTGATGGGTGCTGCTGCCTGCATCGCACCGGCGGAAGGTTATTTCGAGGAGATCCAGAAGGTACTGAAGAAGCACGATGTGCTCTTTATCGCCGATGAGGTGATCACCGGCTTCGGCCGTCTCGGCGAATGGTTCGCGGCGCAGAAATACAATCTAACCCCGGATTTGATGACTCTCTCCAAAGGCATAACCAGCGCCTATGTACCACTCTCGGCCTCAGTGATTTCAGAAAAGATGTGGAAGGTCTTTGCCTCTGATCCGGAAAAAACGTTGTTCACCCATGGTCATACGGCTAGTGGTCATCCGATTGCCTGTGCGGCCGCCAACGCCAATCTCGACCTGATGGAAGGCGAAGACTTGATAGGTAATTCCGCTCGCGTCGGAGAATACTTCAAGGCGCAGCTCCACGAGCGCATCGGCGACCACCCGCTCATGGGCGAGATCCGCGGCGACGGGTTGATGCTTGCCATCGAACTTGTTGCGAACAAAGAGACCAAGGAAGAGCTCAACATCGAATGGGACTGCTCGCACCGCCTATTCGATCTCTGCTACGAAGAGAAACTCATCTCGCGGGGTTATTTCGGTCACAACTCTTCATCTTTCGCACCGCCCTTGAGTGTCACAACCGATCAGGTCGACGAAATCATTACTCGCTTCTCACGCGGGCTCAACAAGCTTGCTGACGAACTAGTACGCGACGGTCGCTGGAAACCGCCTGCCTGACCAAGTTCTTAATATACTGTGAGAACCAGAGCCAATTAACTAATGCCGGCCGCTTCGCGGATCATGCGGTTGTCAAAAACCTTCGAATTAACCTTCGCCGCGATGCCAGTGGAGACCATCGCTTTGGCGAGATCGCGGTCGGTGACGCCAATCTCTGGATTCTTGGCGAATTTCTTGGCCATCATCGGCAACGCAATATGGCGGTATATTAGGCCTGGCGGCTTCCGTTGATGGGTCGGTTGGATATGACCGGGGCGGAAAATATATTTGTGTGGAAATTCCGTCTCGTTCAGCACGTTCTCGGCCCTGCCTTTAACCCGTGCAAAATACATGCCTTTGCCGTCGGGCCGCGCGCTCTGCGCGCTGAAAAGCACGAAAGTCGCCTGCGGACTCATCGCAACCAAGGCGTCAGTCAGCGCCATCAAATAGTCGCAGGTGATCCGGAAGTAAGCCTTTCGTGACACCTGGCTTTGATAGACACCGAGGCAATGAAAACAAACATCGACGCTACCAAATTCGGCCTTGATTGATGTAAGATCGAGAAAGTCCTTAAGTATGAACTCTTTTAGCTTATTGTGGCTAAGTGGCGTTTCCCGCCGACCAACGGAAACGATCTCGCCGACCAACGGATTGTCAAGCAACTGCATCAGCACCTGCCGCCCTACCATCCCCGTCGCGCCAGTGACGAGGACTTTCTTTAGCACCTGTTCGCCCGCCATGGAACTCCTCGTTCGCTAGGCTATCGAATCGACTCATGTAGGAGTCTACTCCGTCACCGATTTTCACAAAAGTGACGAAGATTAATTCTGTAGCGGCGAAAATTCCGACGGGCAAACTGCCAGAGAACCACTTGACCTAAACAACTGGCTGCTCACATAGCATTCGACGAATTTTGCGAACTCACCAGCACTGGATTAACGAATCTTGCATAAATCTATCCCACTGCGCATTTCAGCTAATACGATCCGTTCCGCTTTGCATTTTTTAGCATACAAAATAATTGTAAACCCGCGTTACGTAACCACTGGTAGTGGTTAGAGCTTTCGTCTCAACTAGTCATGCTATTCCCTAAATTTGTTTTCCGGCCCTACGAAACATGACCGCGCTAGACAGGAAGAGAAATGGAATACGCTATCACAGTCTTACGGCTCGCTGGCCAATTAGACTGAGCACTACTTAGCAGTTTGGCTGATGGCAGCAATCTTAGAATCACGTGCTGCAACCATCATGCGGATACCAGCAAAAGCAGCGATGCCGAGGAAGATGTGCCAGAAGAAATGGGTCCCGAAGGGCATCGTCTTGCAGACGTGCAAGTCAATGCTCCGGAGCGCGAGTGCGAGGGCGGCAAATCCAACCGTCGTTAGCGCCAGCTTGAAAACGATTGGCCGGCGGCGATAAGTGAGCCCGAGCAGGCCAAAAGTGAGGATGGCAACAAAGGTACCGAGAGTGATAAAAAGCGCCTCATGCGACAGCGACCAGAGAAAATGAATGAGAAGAGCAATCGCAGCTAGCGGCAAGAAGCCCCACAGTCGCCCACCCAGATAATAGATCCAGAAAAATAGCATCACGGCGAAATAGAACAGGCCCGGCACGGTATCCGCAGTCAGCGCTACCTGCTCTCGGGTCGCGTGCCACGCGGTGCTGCCGAGACCTGTTGCAATGAGCAAAGCAGCAAGGAGATGACCACCGGGCCGCCTTCGCGCCGGCGGATCAGAAAGAAAAACGCAAGCGCGCCAAGCAAGACCAGCACAAGGCTGGTACCGGCATTAAGCGGCTCAGCAGGAAAGTTGCCATAGCCATAGAGCCAAGTTTCACAATAAACAGGCAAAATTCGGGGTCGCTCCCCTCAAGCGTTGGTGCAAAATATATGGTTCTTGGCGTTGTGGCCAGATGCGCCTGTCACACCGCCCTCTAGATTGCTGCGATCAAAATATAGAAAATGGAGCCGGCTGAGTATCTACATGGCAGTCACGCGCAGTTGCTGCTATCGTCTCGCCGAACCTGAGAGAAAGTTACCCCTGCCGATGAACCGTGTGCGATTTGCTTTTCTCAGTGTTGGACACGCCTACGACCATTTGTTCATGCTGCTGTTCCCCACAGTGGTGCTAACGCTAGAAGCGCAGTTTGATCTCTCCTATGACCAGTGGATGCTAATGTCGACCCCGGCATTTGTCGCCTTTGCTGCCGGCGCCGTCCCGGCGGGCTGGCTTGGTGATCGCTGGAGCCGCTCGGGCATGATGGCGATCTTTTTTGTCGGTATCGGCGGCGCCGCGATTCTTACCAGCTTTGCGCGCACACCAGCGGAGATCTCTGGCGGTCTCGTTCTAATTGGCCTGTTCGCTTCAATTTACCACCCGGTCGGCATCGCCATGCTCGTCCAGGGTCAGAAAAAGGTCGGCCGCCTCCTCGGCATCAACGGTGTTGCCGGAAATTTCGGCATCGCACTTGCGGCCTTCGTTGCCGCTTCGCTCGGCAACCTGATTTCGTGGCGTGCCGCGTTCTACGTACCGGGGGCCGTGTCGATTGCTACCGGATTGATCTATATCTGGGTGGCGCGCGGTTGGCCGCTGGCGGACCGTATCGCTGGGCCTAAGGAACATGATATTGGTGCCGCCTTCAAATCCTCAACCGAGGTGCGCCAGGCGATCCTTCGCGCTGTCATTATCCTGACGGTTGGCGCCCTGTTGGCCGGGATCGTCTTTCAGACCAGCACCATCTCCCTGCCTAAGCTCTTCGAGGAGCGCCTCGGCGATTTTACCGCATCGACAATTAGTGTCGGCGGTTTGGTGTCGCTCGTAGTTGGCATCGCCGCTTTCGCGCAAATCGCCTCCGGCTTTCTGGTCGACAGATTTTCAGTCAAGCGGGTATGGATCGTCACCCTACTGCTGCAAGTGCCGCTTTTAATTGTGGTTGGCATGATTTCGCAAACCGGGCTGTTAATCGCTGCGTTCGTCGTGTTGGTGATCATATTCGGAGAGATCCCTATTCAGGACGCGCTCCTAGCGCGGCACACGCCGGAGCATCTGCGGTCAAGGGTCTATGGTATAAAATTCGCCATCGCGCTCGGCGCAAGCGCAGTCGCTGTGCTAATCATCGCCGCCCTGCATTCGGCCGGCGGCGGTTTTAGCTGGCTGTATGGTCTGTTAGCCGCTTGCGCACTCGTTCTCGGCACCGCAGCATTCTGGCTGCCGGACCGCCCCCGCCATCTCGAAGAGCGCAATATCTAAAATTCCTGACGCGGCTCCTCGACACCTTCGGGGTCAGCGTGGAGGATCACCTCGGCATTGGGGAAAGAGGCAAGAATGGAACTTTCAACCTCGTCAGAAATGATATGCGCTTCATCTAGGGTCAGCGACCCCTCCATCGAGATATGCATTTGGATGAAGCTGCTGAGCCCCGCGGCACGGGTCTTGAGATCGTGGCATTCGATCACCTGGGGATGGCGCATGGCAATCTCGACGATCTGTAGGCGGTCAGCATCGGGCAGTTCGTGGTCCATCAAATGGTTGAGTGACTGACGCGCAATCCGCACCGCGCTATAGATTATAAAGCCGGCAATGATTAACGCGACGATGGGGTCGGCTTCCTGCCAATCCATGAACATTACGATGAGCAGCGAAACGATTACCCCGGCATTGACCAAGATATCGGTAGTGTAATGCAGCGAATCGGCGCGAATCGCGAGTGAATTAGTACGTCGGACGACACTACGCTGATAGAGGACGAGTAGAGCGGTGACGATAATCGAGAACACCATCACGCCGAGACCGACCGAACCGCGCTCAATCGGCTGTGACTCGATCAACCGTCCAACCGCTTCGACTATAAGGTATAAACCTGAGGCGCAGATGAATGCTGCCTGCCCGAGGCCGGCGAGGGGCTCCGCCTTGCCATGTCCAAATCTGTGTTCTGAATCAGCAGGTTGTAGAGCATGGCGCACAGCAAACAGATTAATCAGCGAGGCCAGCGCATCCATCAAGGAATCCGCGAGCGACGATAGTAGGCTAACCGAATCGGTTACCAGCCAAGCAGCAAGCTTCAGGGCAATCAACAACACCGCAACGCTCACTGCTGCATTGGTCGCACGGCGCATCAGCCGCTTAGCTTGATCTCCAGAAACTTGTCTGTCCGTCATGTCTTAAGTGTAACCCGAAGCGCCCTTTGGTTGCTCAAGGAAAGAAACATTACTGACGACAGTCGTTGCCTTTGCGCTCAAAATCGAGGCACACGTCACGACGTTGCCAAAACCCGATGCCAGCTTGGCGCCCGATCTGCATCCAATAGAAGCCGAAATGTGCTCTGTTCTCAGGAATCAGCATATTGGGATTTATCTTTTTTTGAATAAAAGTTCGTTATTGAAATAGCGAACTTTGCCCATTCCAGTTATGATTGGGAACGCATGAATTCGCCACAATCTATTGCTATTCATAAGAAATCAGTCATTTTTGCTACAGGCAATTCATAGCTAACGATGGGCGCGACCTTACAGAGCAGTAATATATATACTGGAGGCAATATCATGAAAATAGTTAGAAACGCGGCCCTAGGTATGATCCTGATCAGCATGCTCGGTCTAAGTGCGTGCAATCAGTATGCAGGCAACAAGGAAACTTTGGGCGGGCTCGGCGGTGCAGCAGTCGGCGGACTTGCTGGCGCACAGATCGGTAAAGGCTCGGGCCAGTTGGCCGCAACAGCCGTAGGGGCGCTGCTTGGCTTCTTCGTCGGCTCGGAAGTGGGCAAATCCCTTGATAAGGCAGACCAACTTTATGCCGAACGCACCGCAGGCCAAGCGCTCGAAACCAATCCGACAGGAGAGACCAGTTCCTGGAGCAATCCAGATAGTGGCAATAGTGGCACCATCACGCCAACCCAAACCACCTATACGGATTCGGGCCAGCCCTGCCGCGAATACCAGCAGACCGTCACCATTGGTGGTGAAACCCAGCAGGCCTACGGTACCGCCTGCCGAGAAGCAGACGGCAGTTGGCGCATCGTCAAGTAACTAAAAGTAAAAGCTGCGGGTTTAAGCGCGCCAGCCCAAGAACCCCAACCCAGGGTGGATGTTTGGCCCACACAACCCTTTGGTGTAGGATGCGGACGTTCTGATTCGGACCGCCCAGACACGTCAACTCGGGGATTTTATGAACAATACGAACCTGCTCATGGCAGGAAAACGAGGGTTGATCATGGGCGTCGCCAACGACCGCTCAATCGCCTGGGGCATAGCACGCGCCGCCTCCAGCCAGGGTGCAGAACTCGCCTTTACCTATCAAGGGGAAGCACTGCAAAAGCGCGTCACGCCACTAGCCGAATCAATCGGCTCCGATATCGTCCTACCCTGCGACGTCACCAACGATGCAAGCATCGAATCGGTTTTTGAAGCAATCAATGAACGTTGGGGGAGCCTCGATTTTTTCGTTCATGCCATTGCCTTCTCTGACAAGGACCAATTGAAGGGCCGCTATGTCGATACGACGGCCGAGAATTTTGCTTCGACACTTTCTATCTCTTGCTATTCCTTTACCGCCCTCTGCCGCCACGCATCCGCTCTGATGCCCGACGGCGGCAGCCTTTTGACCCTAACCTATTTCGGCGCCGAACGAGTGATGCCCCATTATAACGTTATGGGCGTGGCCAAAGCGGCGCTCGAGGCTAGCGTACGCTATCTCGCGGCCGATCTCGGCACCGACAATATCCGCGTCAATGCGATTTCCGCCGGACCAATCAAAACGCTAGCTGCCTCCGGTATCGGCGATTTTCGCTATATCCTCAAATGGAACGAACTCAACTCGCCATTGCGCCGTAATGTCACCATCGACGAAGTCGGCGGAGCCGCTGTCTATTTGCTTAGTGATCTCGGTACTGGAGTCACTGGCGAGGTACACCATGTGGATTGTGGCTATCACGTGGTTGGGATGAAACACCCGGACGCACCGGACATTTCGGTGGTCTGACACATGTCCCTCAATAGCTTCGGCCGCCTGTTTCGCGTCACGACCTGGGGTGAAAGTCACGGGCCGGCAATTGGCTGTGTGCTTGATGGCGTACCACCGCGCATCGCTCTGGACGAAAGCGACATCCAACCCTTTCTAGATAAGCGCCGCCCCGGCACCTCGCGCTTCGTAACTCAGCGCCGCGAGAGCGATACCGTCGTCATTCTCTCCGGCACGTTTGAAGGGCAAACCACCGGGGCGCCGATTTCGCTGGAGATCCGCAACGAGGATGCGCGCTCCAGAGATTATAGTGAGAATCGCAACAAGTTCCGCCCGGGCCATGCTGATTACACCTATCAAGCGAAATATGGCGTCCGGGATCATCGCGGAGGCGGGCGACAGAGTGCACGGGAAACTGCTATGCGGGTGGCTGCTGGTGCCGTGGCGCGCAAAATTCTGGGGCCGGATATTACCCTTCGCGGTGCTCTCACACAGTGTGGCGAAAAAGAGATCGATCGGACACACTGGGACTGGACAGAGACCGTGAACAACGATTTCTGGTGCCCAGACGCGGAAGCAGTGGCGAAATGGAAGAATTATCTCGACACAGTGCGCAAGGCTGGATCCTCGGTCGGCGCGGTAATCGAGATCGAGGCGTTAGGTGTGCCAGCGGGGCTCGGTGCACCCCATTATGGCAAACTAGACGCTGATCTTGCTGCAGCGATGATGAGTATCCATGCGGTGAAGGGTGTCGAGGTCGGTGCCGGCTTCGCCGCAGCGGCCTTAAGCGGCGAGGAGAATGCCGACGAGATGCGCACGGGCCCAGATGGCACAGTGGAGTTTCTCTCCAACAATGCTGGCGGCATTATAGGTGGCATCTCGACCGGCCAGAACATCTACCTCCGTTTCGCGATCAAGCCAACTAGTTCTATTCTGACTCCGCGTAAGACCGTGACTAAGGATGGCAGAGAGGATGAAATTGTAACCAAGGGCCGCCATGATCCTTGCGTCGGCATCCGTGCCGTGCCTGTCGGCGAAGCAATGATGGCCTGTACCCTCGCCGACCACTTTCTGCTCCACCGTGCCCAGTGCGATAGCTAGCCAGTCTCTTGACTAACCACCCTAAATTTCAGAAATAAATTCGGCTACGGCCTTTGCAATGGAGACAGGGTCCCGGTCCGGTTCAAAATTGGCGCCCGTAACCGGCGCTACTCTAGCAGCTGGTTGCATCTCTTGGGCACGCGCCAAATAGGGATATAGCACATCATCTTCAGCAGTCATGAGGAGAATGGGGCAAGTAGCGTTCTGATAGGGCGTGACGAAGTCATAATCCCACACCGCCGAATAAGCTTGGTAACGACCCTGATGGGCGCGCACATGATTGAGCAGTTCGCGGTGATGCAGGTCCAGATCACCTTTTGCACCGAGATCTGCGAGATAGCGCCAGGTGGTGTCCAGGTAGCCGCCATCCTCGTTCGGCGCGATGGGCGTGGAGAAATGTTGGCGAAATTCCTCGCGTTCCACCTTCATTAAGGGATACGGGCCAATCAGGATCATCCCCTTAACCGCCTCGGGGTGAAACGACGATAGCGCGACGCAAATACCGGCTCCGGTGTGGTGTCCCAAGCAAAAAAACTTGTCTACGCCAAGTGCCGTCAGCGCCTCGAATAGCCAAGTTGCATATTGCTCAAATGCCGGCATGCATTCAGGATCGAACGATCCACCGAAGCCAGGTGTATCGAGAGCATAAATCGGATTGGCAATGACATCCTCGGCCATCAGGCGGTAATAAGAGGTGGATGCACTGGCCGTTTGATGAAAACAAACCAGCGGCATCCCGACCCCTTTCCGCCAGGCAAAGTGAATCTGTCCTAGAGAACAGTCAGCATAGCTTTTTTTGATCTGGTTTTTGCTCATGGAGTTAGGCTGTCAGCAGCGCTTCCGCGTGTTGCCGTGCTTCTTCCGCTTCCCTACCCCGGCCCTCACCGTCGAGCGCCTCGGCGAGGAGTTTCCAGGCGCGGATATCATTGGGCCTAAGGTTTGTGCGCTCGTGCAAAAGCGCACGTGCAAACGGGTATTTTTTGGCTTTGAGGGCAGCGGAGATCTGCAATTGCGTGAACAGATCACGCTGGGCATGACTCCCCCCAACGGCGCACACCCGGCTCATAATCGGGCGCATAAGGCGAAGAGCAAAAACGTATTCGCCAAGATAATAAGCGCGGATAGCCTTGGTCAAAATCGCACCCACCTGTGCAAGCACCTTCTCTTGGGTATTACGCACGCTGTCACCGTTGGAGCGCATGGTTTCGATCATCTCGTCGAGCGCTGCAAGTCGCTTATCGGCCCCAAGGGCAATAGCGAAATGCAGATCGGCGAAGACAAGCAAATGATCTGAAATACGTGCCTCCGCCTTATCGGCGAGCTCTGCCCAGCGCCGACCAACATCAATGTCGTTATTCTCCAAGCGCCACAACATGGCCACCGCATTACTGATATCGAGGTAATCCTCAGAAACATCGGCACGAAAGCGTGCGTCATACAGATGGAATACCTCATCATGCTCGGCAAGCTCGAAATGGAAGAGCGCCCGATGCCACCAGATGTGATAGGCTAAATTGTTGCATCCCTTCCAGCCAGCCTCGGTGCGTTTCAGCCAAGAGATGCCATCGCGGCGATTGCCCTGCGTCTCATGCACGTGAGCTACCGCATGTACCGCCCAGGCATCACCTGGATTGAGTGCCACCGCTTCCTCTCCAGTGTCGCGTGCTGCACCGTAGTCGCCGTTTTCCTCGAGAGCGAAGGCATACATGCCGCGGACAAAGCCGCCCCCAAGCTCATTCGCCGCCCAGTAGGGCAATACGCGGGCAATGGAGGTTCGCATGGCGAAGCTATGCCCCATATAGAAATGACAATAATGGGCAAGACGAAGCGCCAGAATATCACGCGGATGCTCAATTAGGATACGCTCCCAGCGCTCGGTACACTCGATCATATCGCCAGCACACCAGGCTTCTAGCGCCTCAAGGTGCTCGCACTCCCTCGCGCTAATCATTTTGCTAAGCTTGCGCGCTTTTTCGGCACTTTCTCGGGCCTTATGCTCGAGCGTTGGCAGGGTAAACAGCTTGAAGAAATAGCCTCGCAAGCAATGGCCCATGAATAGGTCGGGATCAGCACCGAGTGCTGATTTGAGATGAGCGCCCGTATCGCGCCGATAGCCAAGGAAGGCACGCAAAGTTTCGTCGTAATGATCGACGGCCTCATGGCTTGCCGCCGTCATGGGCAAGCCAAAACAATCCTGGTGCATAGAGAATGAATCCTTGCGCAGCAGTCAAATCAACCGGCACCATGACACACTCGCAAGGGACGCAAAAGAGGGGCAGCGCGCCATGGATTTTATGTTGAGCTCAGAACAAGAGAAGCTTCAGGCCCGCGCGCAGGCGCTGGCGGCAGGTGAGATTGCCACGCGCGCCGCCGAAGTAGATCGCAGCGAAGACTATCCATGGGACAATGTAACACTGCTCAAGGACGCCGGCTTTTTCGGCATGACTATCCCCAAGGCCTATGGTGGTCAGGGGCTGACCTACCTCGACGCGGTGCTGGTCGTCGAGGAAATGGCCAAGGCTTGCGCTGTCACTGGACGCATCACGGTTGAGGCGAATATGGGCGCGATTGGCATCATCATGGCCTATGGCTCAGAAGCGCAAAAAAAACTCGCCGCCGAGATGGTGCTTTCCGGCGACAAGCCGGCAATCTGCATCACCGAGCCCCAAGCCGGTAGTGCCGCGACGGAGATGAGCAGTCGTGCCGATCAGCTTGGTAACAGCTATGTATTAAACGGCAAGAAACATTGGATTACCGGCGGCGGCGTATCCCGGCTTCATGTTGTCTTCGCCCGAGTCTTCAATACAGCGGGTGACGAACAGGGCATTGGCGGCTTCATCGTGATCCGCGACGAAACACAGGGCCTCACGATCGGCCGGCGCGAACAAACTATGGGGTTACGCGGCATTCCCGAGCGCGAAATCGTCATGCAGGACATGGTGGTGGACGCTGATATGCTGGTGCTACCACCTCGAGGCCTCAAGAAAGGCTTCGCCGATCTGATGACCGCGTACAACAGTCAACGCGTCGGTGCAGCAACCGTAGCGCTCGGTATAGCTGAGGGGGCATACTGCTTAGCGCTCAATTATGTCCAAGATCGCGAGCAGTTCGGTCGCCCGCTCGACGAGTTTCAAGGTCTGCAATGGATGCTTGCCGATATGAGCATCGGCCTTGCTGCGGCGCGGTCTCTAATCCACCGCGCTGCGATTTGCCCGGAAGGCGAATTTCCAGACGCACTAGAGGCCGCCCAAGCCAAGATTTTCGCCTCAGAGATGGCGATCAGGGTGACCAATGATGCGCTGCAACTATTCGGCGCCGCCGGATATTCGCGTGCTAACCCCTTAGAACGAATGGTGCGCGATGCTCGGATGTTCACGATCGGCGGCGGCACGGCGCAAATTCTGCGCACTCAAGTTGCCTCGCGCATCTTAGGGAAACGTTTACCGCAAACCCGAGACGGCTACTTCAAGAGTTAAGAATTCCCGCGATTAAAAACTCTTTATTGCCTTCCGAACCAGTGATTGGGCTTTCGGTAATACCTAGCACCTGCCAGCCCATTTGTCTGGCCAACCAGTCACGCACCACCACACACACCTCAGCATGAACCTCCGATTCGCGAACAATTCCACCCTTACTGACGCGTGCGCGGCCCGCCTCGAATTGCGGTTTGATTAAAGCAAGAAGAAAGGCGCCCGGCGCGGCTAGGGCTAGGGCTGCTGGCAGGACAGTACGCAGGCTAATAAAACTTGCGTCGCAAACCACGGCGTCGATGGGCTTAGGCACTTGTTCCCGGGTAAGATAGCGGGCGTTTGTTCGTTCCAAAACTATCACGCGCGCATCCCTACGCACCTTGTCGGCGAGCTGACCATAACCGACATCAACGGCATAGACCCTGGCAGCACCCTTCGCCAGCAGCACATCTGTAAAGCCGCCGGTCGAGGCTCCGATATCGATAGCTGTCACGCCCTTCGGATTGAGACTAAAATGATCAAGGCCATGTGAGAGCTTGATTCCTCCGCGCGACACCCAAGGATGGGGCGCCTCGCGTAAACTTAGTGGCGTGTCCAGGTAGAGTTTCGTTCCAGGTTTATCCAACCGACGCTCACCGGAATAGACCTTCCCGGCCATAGCTAGAGCCTGTGCCTTAGTACGGTTTTCTACCAAGCCGCGCTTGACGAGCAGACTATCTAGACGGAATTTTTGCTGTTTAGCCGTTGTCCTAAGCTTTCAGTTACGACGTTCGATGATGAAGTGCGCAACGTCGCGCAAGAGGTCCGCCTTATTGCCGAATGGCTCCAACACTGCCACCGCTTCGTCAGCCAACTGCGTCGCACGCGCGCGCGCACCTTCGAGGCCCAGAAGATCGACGAACGTCGCTTTGCCAGCATCGGCATCCTTGCCAACTGCCTTGCCCATATCCGCCTCGCTGCCCTCAACATCGAGAAGGTCGTCGGCGATTTGGAACACGAGACCAATGTGATCCGAATATGCCCTAAGCGCTTCGCGCTCTGCACCGCTTCGCTGAGCTAGAATAGCCCCAGCCGCGCAAGAAAAGCGAAACAGCGCCCCGGTCTTTCCAGCTTGAAGACGAGTTACCGCCTCGAGGTCAAGCGCCGAATCGGAAGTTTCCGCCGCGAGATCCATCACCTGGCCACCGACCATGCCCAAGCCACCCGCGGCCGCTGCCAGCGCTTGAACAAGCTCGGCTCGTACTTCGGCCTCTGGATGGCCGCTAGGCGCAGATATAATCTCAAAAGCGAGCGTTAGCAGCGAATCACCAGCAAGGATCGCCGTAGCCTCGTCGAACTGCTTATGACAGGTCAGCTTGCCGCGACGAAAATCGTCATCGTCCATTGCCGGCAAATCGTCATGCACTAGGGAATAGGTGTGCACCATCTCGATCGCCGCAGCGCTTGGCATCGCCCAATCCGCCGGCACGCTGAACAACGCGGCTGAATTGAGCACAAGAAAGGGGCGCAAACGCTTGCCTCCGGCCAGCGTCGAGTACCGCATAGCCTCGAACAGACGGCGGTCGCTGGCTTTTGAACGTGGGATATAGGTATCGAGTGCGGCCTGGACTTCGATGGCTGTCGCACGCATAGCCTTGGTCAGGCGGCTCACACCAGCCCTCTCATTTGCCGTTCAGAGGTTCCTGGCTAAGGGTGCCATCCTTTTCGATCTTGTCGACCCGAAGCTGTGCGTCCCGCAACTTTCCCTCGCAATGCTTCTTAAGTTGCACGCCACGCTCATAAGCGTCGATCGCACCCTCTAGGCTAGTGTCGCCTGATTCCAAGCGCTCAACAATATGCTCAAGCTCGCTCAGAGCCGTTTCAAAATCGAGCTTTTCAAGATCCACTATTTTTTCGCTCTTACTCATAGCACAGTGAGAATAAGGTTTGCCTTAAGGTAGAGCAAGTTAGGCTGTCATAAGTGCGCCGATATGTGCCGAAGCACTCGATGCGAGGGCTCTTAGATCGTATCCGCCCTCAAGTGTAGAGACAACACGGCCAGCGCATTTTTCCTCCGCGATACGGCAAAGCTCCTGGGTTACCCAGGCGTAATCCGTCTCTTTCAGGCGAAGATTGGCAAGTGGGTCATCCATGTGAGCATCAAATCCGGCGGAGACAAGGATCAACTCCGGCTTGAAGCTCCGGATTGCTGGGAAGATCTTGCTCTCCATCGCATCGTGGAACTCTTCAGAGCCAGATTCGGGATGGAGTGGCGCGTTAAAGATATTGCCAACACCGCGTTCGTCTGCAGCACCCGTGCCGGGATAGAGTGGCGACTGATGCGTTGAGGCAAACAGCATGTCACCATCGCGCTCGAAAACCGCTTGTGTACCGTTGCCATGATGAACATCAAAATCGACCATCGCAACACGGGTTAGTCCGTGCGCGCGCCTCGCCCGCTCTGCCGCCAGCGCGATGTTGTTGAACAAACAAAAGCCCATCGACCGAGAAGGTTCAGCATGGTGGCCAGGTGGGCGCACAGCGCAGAATGCGTTGTCCGCCTCGCCGCTCAGCACTGAGTCCACTGCAGCGCGCACCGCGCCAGCAGCACGCAAAGCAGCCTCCCCGGAAGCTGGCGACATGATGGTGTCGCCGTCGATCGCAACATAGCCCTTCTCCGGTACATTACCAATAACGACATCTACCAAATCGTCATCGTGGACTTCCTTCAGATCTGAGAGATCCGCCATGGGGGCCTCGCACCTATTCAGAGATGCGAACTTTGGCGCTTCCAAAGCCTCCAATATTGCTGAGAGACGTGCCGGCTGTTCCGGATGCTGCGGACCTGCCGCATGCTCCTGGCAAACGGGATGGGTGTAAAAATACGTCCTCGCCACAGAAGCCTCGCTAAATGCCACATCACAACATAGCATAAATCACGTCCGCGCACAGGTATGAACAACGGGAAAAGGTCGCAACACATTGCGCCTATTCGCCGTCTACGCTTACTTGCCTCCGCATTTCTCTCCTTTACCTGCAGCAATTCCACGTAGAAACAGACCCAAAGCGCCGTTGTGATAAGACAATGACGAGTTCAGCATTTCTAGCGATATTGGCTCTATTTGTTCCAAGCATAGTACAACCGAAAGCATGCCACAGAATGGGTTTATCGAAACTACACAGAACCGTTGGCCGGATTTTTGTGGTTGTGCAGTGGCAATAGATATACCTCTACTGATAGTAGAACTGTGCCTGCAAACTTCACCGCAACGCTTCGTGCGATAGCGAAAATCTTGCTTTTCATGTGGCACGAAACATATATCCGTTAACGGGCAGACTTAATCGTAACGGAGAAAAACATGCCAAGTAGATTCAGCCGATTGATAGCAGTCACAATTTTCGCCGTAGCGGTCAACGCTGTAATCGCAGTCAACCCAGCGCAGACGGCCCTGCCCGAAGATCAAGTGCCCACGCTCGCACCACTGATCAAGAAAATCTCACCGGCGGTCGTCAATATCTCCACCAGCGGCAAGGAAGATGTGCAGCGCCATCCATTCTTCGACGATCCCTTCTTTCGGCGCTTTTTTGGCAACCAACCGGACCAACCGCGCCAACGTCAGACCCAGAGCGTCGGCTCCGGCGTCATCATTAATGCCGCCAAAGGCTATATTCTGACCAACAGTCATGTCGTTTCTAAAGCAGATGAAATCATTGTTACTCTAACCGATCGCCGCAAATTGAAGGCCCGTATGCTCGGCCACGATCGAGGCACAGATATCGCCGTCCTGCAGGTCGAGCCAGACGGCCTAACCTCGATCGAAATGGCCAATTCAGAGCATGTTGAAGTGGGCGATTTCGTCATAGCCATTGGCAATCCGTTCGGCCTTGGTCAGTCGGTATCATCGGGAATTGTGAGTGCACTAGGGCGCACCGGCCTCGGCATCGAATCGTATGAGAATTTCATTCAGACTGATGCATCTATCAATCCAGGAAATTCCGGTGGGGCGCTGGTTAATCTCAGAGGGCGCTTGGTTGGCATCAACACGGCAATCATTGCGCCAGGTGGCGGCAATATCGGCATCGGCTTTGCTATCCCGGTCAATATGGCTCGACAAATCATGGACCAGCTTATCGAGTTTGGCGAGGTCCGCCGCGGCCGCATCGGCGTGCAAATTCAGGATCTCACACCAGAGTTAGCAAAGGAATTTCGGGTCAATCATGACGGTGGCGCACTGATTGCCCAGGTGATGGCGGATTCGCCGGCCGAAAATGCCGGCCTTGCCACCGGTGATGTAATCATCTCGGTCAACCGCAAATCCGTGCATAGTGGTGCGGATTTACGCAATTATATTGGCCTCCTTAGGGTCGGCGCACGGGTTGATCTCGTGTTAGTGCGCAACGGCGACGAAATGAAGCTCAGCTTGAAGGTTGGTGAGATCAAGCAGGCGTACACGGAACCGGGCAAAGAAATCCCCAAGCTGAAGGGCGCCTCCTTCGGCCCAATCCCCCAGGACTCACCCTTTTTTGGTCGGATAAAAGGTGTTTACGTCGTTGGTGTGCTGAAAAATTCACCAGCCTGGAAGGCAGGGCTGCGCGAGGAGGATGTAATCACCTCAATCAATCGCCAATTGGTCGCGAACTCGAGCGAGTTGATGACAATTGCAGGGCAAAGCGGCGGATCACTGCTACTCAATATCGCCCGCGGTGAAGGTTCACTGTTCATCCTTATCCGCTAGTCCCAAAGCGGCCCTATGGGAGTTGCCCCGGCGGAAGACCGCCGATAACATCACGCCTCTGATAACGTGAGAATTCCGCGTATCCTCTATATGAATTTTGTTGAATTGCCTGGGAGAAGTGGCGTGGCTGGTTACATGGTTGGCATTGATGTGGGCGGAACGTTTACCGATTTCGTCTCTTACGACCCACAAACCAAATCCGTCGAAGTATGGAAGAATCCATCAACACCGAGAGACCCAAATGACGGCATTCTCACCGGGTTAGGTCGTTTCAAGCAGCCCAGCGATATCGAGAATATCCGTCTCGGCACCACAGTCGCAACGAATGCAATTTTGGAACGCAAAGGGGCAACGGTGGGTTATGTCACTACCGAAGGTTTTCGTGATATTCCCTTCATCCAGCGCGGTAACCGCCGCAGCCATTACGACATCACGTGGATCAAACCCAAACCACTGGTTAAACGTCGGCACAGCTACGAGATCGGCGAGCGCATCATGGCTAATGGCGAGGTCGAAAAGCCGCTCGACGAAGCTGGCGTTCGAGCTCTCGCCACGCGTATCAAGGAAGAAGGTGAAATTGAAGCGCTCTCAGTCAATCTTCTTTTCTCCTATGTTAGTCCCGATCACGAACGGCGGGTGAAAGAAATTCTTTCGGAGGAACTGCCAGATATTCCGGTTTCCATTTCCTATGAAGTGTTGCCGAAATGGAAAGAATATGAGCGCGCGTCAACAACAATCGCAGACGCCTATATAAAACCGACTGTTAGCAACCAGGTACGCAATATCCGTCAGCGCTTTAAGGAAAAGGGCATTACCGAAAAGGTCGTTGTGATTAAATCCAATGGCGGCGAAATGTCACTTGAAGCTGCCCAAGAATCGCCCATACAAATGACCGTCTCAGGGCCCACCGGCGGCGTGATCGCCGGCAAGCATATTGCCGGCCTTTGTGGCATCGATCATCTCGTTACGTTCGACATGGGCGGCACTTCAACTGACACCTCGACTATCGTCGGCGGGCATGAGAACTTCACCACCGATTTCGAGATCGAGTTCGGTATTCCAATTCAGATCCCAATGATCGATATCCGCACCATCGGCGCGGGTGGTGGATCAATCGCTTGGATCGACAAAGGCGGTATGTTGCGCGTTGGCCCAGAAAGCTCCGGCGCAGATCCAGGCCCAGCCTGTTATGGAAATGGCGGCACCAAAGCCACGGTGACCGACGCCAATCTTGTGCTCGGGCGGATCAATCCAGATAATTTCCTCGGCGGCGAGATGAAACTCGAAAAACCCGCCGCCGATAGTGCGGTAAAGACAATCGCCGATCAATTAGGCCGCTCACCCAGTGAGACTGCGCTGGCCGTGATCCAAATTGCCAACAACAATATGGTCGGCGCACTGCGTTCAGTGCTGATTGAGCGCGGCTTGGATCCACGTGATTTTTCGTTACTGGGATTTGGTGGCGCTGGGCCGCTCCATATCGCCGACCTGATGAATGATGCGGGCATTCCGAGCGGAATCGTACCCAACTACCCAGGCCAGTTCTCGGCCTTTGGCTTCATATTGACCGATGCTCGCGTCGATACTCAGCGCACAGTGCAAATGACTTCGAAGCGCTTCGATCAGGAACGCGCCTCGGAGGTCATGCAGTCCCTGATAGCAACCGGAATCAGCGATTTAAAGGCACAGGGTTACGGCGAAAATGTCGAAATCTTTCGCTCGCTTGAGATGCGTTATCTCGGCCAGAATTATGAGCTCGAGATTCCGATCTCCTTCGATAATTTCACCGATGAAACAACGCCCCAATTGTGGCAAGCGTTCCACGACATGCACTTAACGCGCTTCGGGTTTAACATCCCCCGCGAAGTAATTGAGGTTATCACCGTAAAAGCTACGACGGTCTCGCTAACGGACAAGCCAGACTTTGCAACCATCGGCGAGGCCAATGGTGAAGCAAATCCCACCTCGCGGCGCGGAGTAACCTTTGAGGATGGTCAGCACGACACGCCGATCTACGAACGGATCAACCTAAAAAGTGGCCACCGCATCAACGGACCAGCCATCGTCGAGGAGGCTGCGTCGGTAACCATTCTGCGCCCAGATCAAAACATGCGCGTCGATGCGTATGGTAATCTGCTAATCGGCAAAATTGCGGAGGAGTAAGTAACATGAGTGATCAACCCGACGCCGATATGGTGACGATGAGCATCATCGATTCTACCATGACCGCCATTTGCCGCGAGATGGGCATCACTCTGATGCGCACCTCCTATTCAACAATTTTCAACGAAGCGCTAGATTTTACCTGTGCTCTAGCGGCACCAGACGGGCAAATGATCGCCCAAGCCGAGTTCTGTCCGTCAATGATCGGCGGTGTGCCGTTACTGGTCCGGAGCTGCGTACTTGAAATACCCCTTGAGGAATGGGAGCCGGGCGATGTAGTTGTTCACAACGACCCATATCGCGGCGGGCTGCATAGTCCCGAACATACTCTGATCCAACCAGTATTCGTAGATGGAGAGTTGATGGCTTTCGCCATGACCATCGGTCATCTCGTCGAGATTGGCGGTATGGTACCTGGTGCCTTTGCCGGGGAGGCCACGGAAATTTTCCATGAAGGCATCCGCGTTCCGCCTGTCTTTATTAAAAAACACGGCAAAGATGTCGACGAAGTTTGGAAGCTGCTGCTTGCCAATGTGCGCACACCACGATTCAACTACGGGGATCTGCGCGCGCTGATCGCCGGCACTGATGTCGGTGTGCGCGGACTTGATAATGTCATTAACAAATATGGCAAGGAGACGTTCCGCCAAACCCTCGCCGACCTACTGGATTATTCTGAAAGCCGTATGCGCGCAGAGATTCAGGCCATCCCTGACGGCAAATACACCTTCTCTGACGAGGTTGAAGACGACGGCATCGACAAAACGCCCTATACCATCAATGTTGCAGTGCATATCAATGGAGACGAAGCGGTTATCGACTATACCGGCACCTCGCCACAAGCAAAGGGGCCAATCAACGCGACACTCGGCGTATCTTATTCGGCTGCATACAACGGCATGCTGCATGTCACCGACGAATCGATCCCGACCAATTCGGGCTGTTTCCGCCCGATTCGCGTCGTCTCACCGCCAGGCACGCTTTTGAATGTCGACTATCCAGCGCCGGAAGTGGGCGGCAATACCGAGACCCATTGTAAAATTGCGGGCGCCGTGATCGGCGCGCTATCACCAGCCATGCCGGATCGCACCATGGCGGCCGAGGGAGCGACCCACACTAATTTTGTCTTCGGCGGCACCGATCAGGAATCAGGCGAAGCTTTCGTGTGTTACGCTATCGAACTTTCTGGCTGGGGCGGACGCGATTTTGCCGACGGCAACGATGCCACAGATTCGATCAACGGCAATTGCCGGGTGATCCCAGTCGAGGTGTTTGAGACTCGCTTCCCGCTTCAATGCGAAAGCTACATAATGGTCGAAGATTCTGGCGGCGCTGGTAGACATCGCGGCGGCCTCAGTACCCAACGCACGCTGAAAAGCCTCAGCACCGAAATAACCGGCAGCCAGATGTCTGACCGACACCACAACCGTGCATGGGGCCTCTATGGCGGTCAGTCTGGTGGCGTCGCTGGCACCTGGCATATGGCGGCGAACACAGTGGAATGGCGCACTATCGATGATGCTTTTGGCAAGGTGAGCCCAAGCAAATGGTCGAACGTCACCATCGCGCCCGGCGACCGCATCCGCTTCCAGACGCCGGGCGGTGGCGGTTGGGGCAACCCGCAGGAACGCGCACGTACTCAGGTGGCCGAAGACTTGGCGGAAGGCTATATCTCGGCCAAAACGGCACATGAAATCTACGGCCTGGAGGCCGCCGGCGACGACTAGCGTAGTCACATTATGCGGTGAAATGAGGGAAACTTGCGCCTTGGGCCTCGGAAATGCAAAGGGCTCTAAAATGGAGATGGTTGCGAAAAATGGAGATGGTTGCGATAAGCCTTCTTTATTCGACCATACTCTCGGTGTGGAGAAATAATTTCCAAACGTTCTAATTTAGGTAGAAATACTCTCAAGCTCATTTATCAGATATCGCGTTTCAACGGTTCGGCAATAACCCCTGATCGCACTTAACGAATTGTCATGCGCGTCAGGTATTACTGTGGCGCAAGCATCAGCAATCAGGGTGACAAGAAATCCCCGGTCACAGGCATCGCGCACTGCCGACTCGACGCATTGCTCTGTATAGACACCACAAATCGCCAATCGCTCAACCCCAAGATTGCGCAGCACATATTCGATATTAGTGCTGTTAAAAACGCTCGAGGCAGATTTCGGAACTATGATCTCATCATCACCAGGTCTAAGTGCGTCGATTACCCGGCCATCTTTCGATCCCTTGGGCACGAGAAAGCCGGTTATTTTGTAATCAAGGCTGCGGTCGCGTCCGTCCTGGGTCAGTGCCTCAATCACCGTAAAGATCACCTCCACCCCGGCGGTGCGACAGGCACCAACCAGCGCCGTGATGTTTGGGATAGTCTCGCTCTCAAGACGTCGGAAATAGTTGCCATAACGGGCTTCAAACTGATCCTCGTTCAAATCTCTAAACGCACCACCGGTGCGGTCACAGCAATAATTTTGCACATCGACGATCAAGAGTGCCGAGCACCCCGGCTCTAATGGTACATCGCGCGTGAGGCCAGTCCCTCCGTCCACCATATCCCTTCTCTCCGCAGTATTTCGATCAGCGAGGATCATAGTCGAGCGTATAGGTATTATCTGGCAATATAACCCTATGACACCTTCACCCCCGTTCGATCCTGTCTTGCTTTGCCCAGAAGATCCACCACCTTTCACATGCCTCAACCCCGAGGGGCAGCCGCGTTTCTTACTAACCTGCGACCACGCTAGCAATGCCGTGCCGCAGCATATGGCAGGGCTCGGCTTGTGTCAGAAGATTCTAAATCGTCATATTGCCTGGGATATCGGCGCCGCTGAGGTCACTAGCCATATGTCGCAAAAACTGAATGCGACGGCATTTTTGTCTGGCTATTCACGGCTCATTATAGATTGCAACCGCCCCCTCTGCTCGCCCACCTCCATACCAACGGTAAGTGACGGTATTGTAATACCAGCCAACCACGCGGTCTCAGAACAAGAAGCAACTGCAAGAGGGGAGGCGTTGTTCTGGCCATACCACCGGCGCATCTCCGAGACGCTCGATTATTTGATCACGCGCGCAGCTAACGGCGGCGAAACACCGGCCCTCGTGGCCATGCACAGCTTCACGCCCCAGTTGGTCAACGGCACACCTCGACCCTGGCACATCGGACTCTTGTTCGAGCATGATGCGCGACTTGTGGCCCCGCTCCGTAATGCTTTGGAGGCGCTGGTGCCAAATATCTGCATCGGCGAAAATGAGCCTTATGCCATTAAGGGCCCGTCGGATTACTCGATTCCCGAACATGGGCAAAATCGCGGCCTACCGCATATCGAAATCGAGATTCGTCAAGATTTGATCGATACGCCGGAAGGCGCTCTCTTATGGGCCGGGAGAGTCGCACAGGCCCTGAAAATCGTATGCGATGAAAACCCGCCCTTCGAAATAATTTCGCCCGTTAACTCTGGACCTTAAGTGCTCACCCGCAGAAAAAAGGAGGGACATCCAAAGTTGGGGCTGAACTGGAGATTCAGCGCTTAGCAACACAATTAGAAAGCGTTGCCTTTTGCGAATTACCGCCAAGTGAGCCCCAAACAGCGCCGACTGAGCCTACAGCCCACCAGTGCATTTTATCTGAGCCAACCGCCCTGCCGACTTAAGCCCCCAAGCGACCGTAACGCTCCTCTTAAATAGCTTCCAAATAGAGATATTGCGGCCAGTGTTCATCAAATATTTTCTCAAAATCTCACACGATAAATAATTAACCTCTACGGATTAATTATTGTGGATTATTCATGTGAATAATCAAAAATAAGTGGTGGATAACTGCTGAGCAACCGGCTGGTCGCCGTATGTTGATCCTAAATCACGGGCGGCCAATAGGCCCGGTGAGCTGCACGCCAAGATTATGGTATTCAGATCTTGGATCCATGTTACTAAGCGGCATAACTGCATGCGCCGCTTCGCCGATGAAATCGGCGCCGCACTATTCTTCCAAGTTCAAGGGCTGACACCGCAAGGCGCATGCAAGCGACATTAGCTCTGCTTGGATATACCGAGGTGACGATACGCCACGTCAGTCATCATAGACCTGTGCTCGGTTCATGCCGATCATGGCGATTTTTGCCTCTTTACCCGCACCCGCCTAGGGCGTGAAAGAACCAAAGGCACCGCGCGAATAGAGCAGCGGCTCCAGCTTGTTGTCGCTTCGAACCGCCTGTACCCGACCGGTCAAGACAGTGTGGGTATCAGCGCGCATAGTTTGCCCAAGAATACAGTCGAAGGAAGCAAGACTGTCCATCAGTACTGGCGCACCGGTCTCAAGAGTGCCCCAATCGCCACTGCCAAAGCGTTCCGTTGCCGTCATCTGGGAATTAGCAAAATGGCCAGCTAACTCAAGATGCTGGGTGGCGAGCACATTTACGCAAAAAACGCGACTTTGCAGTGTTGGGTCGTGTGCACCCGCCTCGCGGTTAACACAGGCCAAGAGCGTGGGTGGCTCGGCCGAGAGCGAGCAGACAGCTGTCGCCGTCAGACCACGACGCTCATCGCCAATTGCCGTAGTAACAATGGTAACGCCAGCGGTGAGCTGACGCATACCTTCCTTGAACAACACCGGGTCAACCTGCTTCAACAGCCCAGAGCCAAGTTGACAATCGAAATCCTCCAGGAGCGGCATAGTTCCTCTTATAAATAGTCCGTTAGCATCGTACGCGTCGGCAGTTGATGGCAAACCTAATAGCATGTTTGCCAAGATGGCGATACGCGAGAGAAACGGGATGGCCTGTTGCCGGAAAAGGCCGCCGTGCGCGTCAGACGGGTTCAGAAATGTTTCAAACAGTGGTTTGCCGGGTCGGCAAGAGCTGAAATCAGATGCCGAGCGAGGCGAACCGACCAAGCAGCAACGCCAACTTCGTCGTTCACCTGATCGTTGCGCAGCTCAACAAGAACGTGTGGAAGGCCCCGCTTAAGGCCGTATTCCGGGATTGCGTAATCACTCAGGGAATCGAACCCGTATGGCTGATTTTCTCCGACGCAAAGTCCCTCGGCCCTAAGCGCTGATAGCATCGGTAGCGCAACTCGCCCGTCGCGGTTCCAGCAAATGGAAACTACCCAGGGGCGCGACTCGTCTTTAGAGCTCATCGTCGGGTTAAAACTATGGATCGAGGCAAGCAAAGGCACTATCCCGCAGGTTTCAAACTTGTCTAGAAAATTTCGAATTTCCTGATGATATGGTTCGAAAAAAGCAGCGCGCCGCGCGGCTACATCCTCGGCATTCAAACGCTGATTGCCCGGGATGAGGCGACCATCGGCTAAGGACGGCACCAGGTCGAGTGCTCCCTCTGGACGGTTGCAGTCGATCAAAAGGCGGGAATATCCTGCTAGCACCGCCGGAGCGTCCAAAAGGATGGAAAGCCTCCGAGTCACTGCTGCCGCGCCGATATCCCAGCCGATGTGATCTTCGAGTGCCTCCTGGTTGAGACCGAGATTGTCAAACCTCTCAGGAATAGAGCAGCTTGCGTGATCACAAATCAGTAGTAGCGGTGCGGCACCTTCATCGTTCAAGGTTTCGAAGGGCGGCGGGTCGCCAGGGTTGATCAGCACCTCGGTCATATTCTATTCGCCAAGCGGATAAATACGCCGTGCGTTATAGCGCCCGATGAGATCAAAAATGCGCTCCGCCTCGCCCTCCGCCAGTTCATCTTCATCGATCCAGCGGCCAAGGGCTCGACTAAGACTAGTGCGAAAACGAATCGCACCGAGATAATAAAGTTCCGACAGGCCAAATGCGTCGGAGGAAAAAAGCATTTTAGTAAAAGGCGCCAACTCGAGCGCCTCGTCCATAATGCGCTGATAGCTCGGGCCCACCCAATTTTGCACGAAGCCCACATCAAAATAGACATACGGAAAATTCTCAGAGATCAATCCCGCCTGTCGATGAAACGGATAACAATGAAGGAGCGTGATTGGAAATTGCCAAGCCTCTGCCGAGCGGATAAAGGGTGTTAGAAGGCTTGGATCAACCTTGTTGAGCTCAATATCAGGATCCCCGATGCCTATATGGAACTGCACCGGATAGCTCCTTTCGCGCGCAATGTCAGCGCCGATCCAAATCAGATGGCGCTCTAGCACCGGGTCAGTGATGCGCACATTGCCCGTCTTTTCCACTTCTGCAAGCCAATCACCTGCAGCGCGTGCCACTTCGCCCAGTCTAGGCGGAGTATAATCAATAGCGAGTGTAGAACGATAGGCAACCACAGTTTTCAACCCTACCACATTATCATGCAGGGAATCGCGCAACGCTGCTTCAAAAGCTTCTGCATAGCCGACCGCTGTAACTCCGCCCGCCGCAGCAACTCTCTCGGCGATCGATTCCATGCGCACCACCTCGCGCGATGGCACGCCAGCGATTTTGCCCAACTCCTCAACTGTACAAAGCTCCTCTGGGCGGTTACCCGAATCGACAAGCAATGTCTCGAATCCGCCAGCGCATAAAAAACGTTTGTTTACTTCGTTTGCACCAAGCTCACGCCGCCGTTCTATATAGTCCATGGGTGTCGTAAATTTGGGCAGATCAAGGACCGGTGCGCACCACCGACGAATAGAAAGCGCAACCGGCTTGTCCCAATAATTAGTTCCGGCAGGCGCGGGTGCATAGGCTTCACTGATCGCATCCTCAAACTGCTCGTTCGTCAAATCTATTGGCACGACGCCGTGGCAATGATGATCGACAAGCGAGGTGTTTTGGCCGATGTCGCTACGCATAATGGCTGTTCCAATTTCTCGTATGTTGAAGGGTAGAAATTGTTGCTAAATCTTTCATTTATGTCGATCCATCTTGACGGGTTTTCTTGCCCCCCCGACGTGTTAGATTTCTTTCCGGACAATTTTCAGCAAGAGGCTAAAAACATGGCAATCACATTGCAGGGGAAAGCAGCGATCGTTACCGGTGGCGGGCGTGGCATCGGTCGCGGCATCGCCCATGTCTTCGCCGAGGAAGGTGCCAAGGTACTGGTGGTCAACCGTAGTGAGGCCGCCGGACAAACGGTAGTGGATGAAATCACCGCAAAGGGCGGCACGGCAGTGCTATGTCAGGGCGATGTCAAAAGCAAGGCAGATATGGAGAAAATGGCCACCGCTTGCATCGATAATTTTGGCGCCATTGACGTGCTGTGCCTCAATGCCGGCATTTTTCCGCAGGCGCTCCTCAGCGATATGACCGAAGAGATGTGGGATAATGTGATCAACACCAACCTCAAGGGCATCCTGTTCGGAACCCAAGCCTGCATTCCTCAGATGAAGGAGCAAAAATCCGGACGGATAGTAGTTGTGTCTTCGATCACCGGTCCTCAGGTCGGCTGGCCTGGACTTTGCCATTACATGGCCTCCAAAGGGGGGGCTAATGCCTTCATTCGCGGCGCCTCCCTGGAATTAGCGAAATACAATATCACCGTTAACGGTGTCAGCCCGGGCTCAATTATGACCGAGGGCTTGGCGGAGCTTGGTGGTGAAGCGCTGAAGGAGATCAGCGACATTATCCCGGCAGGATATATCGGAGAACCTGAGGATATTGCCTATGCGCTGCTATATTTTGCTTCCGACCAATCACGTTATGTTACCGGACAGATACTCGTAGTTGACGGCGGCCAGGTCCTGCCAGAAAGCCCAGCAGCCATGGGTGACGCCTGACCACTCATTGGTCTATTTTATGTGATAATGAGGCATGTCATGTTAAACAAATCCCCAAGGAATAAATTAGTTCGCTATTAGGGAAACACATCATGGATATCAGCAATATCGACCCGGTCACGCGCGAAGCGCTTGATCATTTCGTCTTCCCGCTCGTCTCAAAGAGTGATGTGTTGGGTGGCGACCCGGTCATCTTCAAGTCTGGCAAAGGCATGCATATCACTGATATTTCGGGCAATTCGTATCTCGACATGTTGAGTACTAATACCCGAGCCAGCTCCCTTGGTTTTGCCAACGAGTATGTCGCTAAGGCGGTATACGACCAGATGATGGAGCTGCACTATGCTGGCACCTTTGCCCATGTCGCCGATGTTACGGTGCGCCTCGCGGCCAAGATTGCCGAGCTTGCGCCAGGCGATCTAACGGCAACCACCTTCGGCGGCTCGGGCTCGGAAGCGAACGAAAACTCGTTTAAATTCGCCCGCGAATATCATGTTCATAAGGGCGACAAACCGCGCGCACGCAAAATCATCTCGCGCTGGGATGCATATCACGGCGCCACTATGGGATCCATCGGCGCGACCGATATTCTCGGCACACGCCCCATTTCTGAACCCGGCGTTCCGGGCCACCGACGTATCCCCGCCCCTTTTCTTTATCGTACGCCGTTCAACATGGATCCCTCTGAAGTATGCGATTTTTGCGTCGACTACCTCGAGCAGGAAATTCTTCATGAAGATCCGTCGTTGATCGCCGCATTCATTGCCGAGCCCGTGATGCAGGGCGATGGTGCGCAGGTGCCGCCAGATGATTACTTCAAGAAGGTGCGTGCGATTTGCGACAAATATGACGTGCTTTTAATCGCAGACGAGGTGATTACTGGATTTGGCCGCACCGGCAAATGGTTCGCTATGGAGCATTGGGGTGTGCAAGCGGACGTCATGTCGACCGCCAAAGCGATCTCTGGTGGCTATGTGCCCCTAGGCGCTTCAACCGTTACGCAGAAAGTCGCGGATGTGCTGCCTATCTTTTCGCATCTACAGACCTATCAGGGTCACCCGGCAGCCTGCGCTGCAAGCCTAGCGACCATCAATTATATTGAGCAACACGACCTGATCACCAAGGGCGCTGAGAACGGCACCTATTTTCTAGACAAACTCCAACGCCTGCGCGATTTGCCAATCGTCGGGGATGTGCGCGGGCTGGGCATGTGGACCTGTGTCGATTTCACCCGCGACAAGAA
>MDTE01104445.1_pt1 | contig 34839 bp, 28 predicted proteins | sample 811231 | NCBI WGS metagenome assembly MDTE01 (sample SAMN05326651, study PRJNA326480) | marine metagenome | isolation source: seawater | place: Indian Ocean: Red Sea | collected 2010
ACATGAAAGTTTGTACCATCAATTACTAAACCAGAACTCCCTGCATTAGAAAAATGTGCAGCATCCATATTGTATTGGAAAGAGAAATTAATTATTGAATCATCATGAATTCGCTCTTCGCCTTGCAATTGACAAAATAATTCCCCCGGCCTGACAGTTAGAATTACTTGGATTGGTTCTAATGAAGCAGCATTTATTGTTAATATTTCATCATAAAGTGCAACATTGGAAAAATTACAAATTAACCTTCCAAACCACGTAATTTCACCATTGTTACTTGCATTAATAAACCATGTGACTTCATCACTCAAAGTAGCAGATGAATTATTCACCTCTGCTGTCAAATTTAACCTTGCTAATGGCGGGGGGCCTACAGAAATTGATTTCGAAATGAACTGATTTGACATATTAACATTCAAGATTACTGAATTATTTTCACTCAATTGGGGTAGTGTGAAATTTACAAATGTGCTTGATTGGGGTGAAAGATTGACATTTAGGTAGTTTTCTGAGCCGCCCTGTAGATTAAACCCTAATGAACCGTTCCATGCCACCTCGCCAGAATTAGTAACTGGTATCACAACCCAGCCAATATCACCATCCCTGAATGATAAATTGCCACTCGCCTCACCAGTATCGAAATTTACTGGAGTAAGAACCCATGTATTCTGATCACCAAGAACTGGATTCGCAGGAGCTAAACGTTTTACAAATTGATTCAAGTGATCTGTATGATTTTGACTAGCAATTCCTACCGAACCATAAAGTTGTAAATCTAAAGTATATTGACCGACAGGTAGCATAGATACATTGAATTGCACTGTAATTATTTCCCCAGAAGTCAAATTCAGAGAAATGTTGTCACTTGCCACTATAGTATTCATACCTTCAACTAAGGTGAAATTTATAGAACCAATAGCTGAAACATCATGTGCTTGGACATCTATTGTTACATTGATATCTCCTTGCCCCACTTCTAAGTCACCATTTATCTGTAATGAATTGGAATCCATAAGAAGGCCATTACCTGATGCAGAAACTACTGGCAACAGAGGTAAGCAAAACAACAACAACATTGTAATGGCCGCGAATTGGCAGACCCTAGAACTTCTCATACTACCCCCTCTAATACAAACCAATTGAATGACCTTTCCTATCAAACATATGTCAGAAGCCTAAGTTTATGAAAGGTGGGCCTGTCGACGACTTACCTATGGATGTAAGTACACTAATTGCCATGACTCCAGAAGAAGTGGCTCAATCTATTATCTCACGTAGACGTGAGTTGGTAGAACTTCTTCCTGAAATTATTCGTGAAAGAAGAAAAGAATTAGACTACCTAAATCCTTTAGTTGATGAATCGCTAAAAGAAAGGGATTCCGCCACGAATAATGTAAAAAATTTGAAGGTGGAGAGGGATAATTTCCAAAGAGAATCAAAAGAACTCAGAATACACCTAATTAATCTACGAGAAAAATTAATTGCTGAAAAGAGATTGAAGAATCCAAATCCAGGTTGGGCCAAGGATAAACTGGCATCAAAATTGGCTGAACTGGATGAGAAATTAGAAACCTCTGCACTTGATATCAATAGTGAGCGTAAGTTACTCAGGGAAATGAAAGAACTTACGAGGTCTCATGAAGAATGGGTAGCTAACAGAATCGAATCTGACCCTGATTTAAAAGAATACCAAGAAGGTTGGAAAAAGTATAGAGAATTATTGGATGCAGCAAATGATGCTCATGAAAAATTAACAGAATTAGCATCAATTAGTGCTGAATACCACACAAAATTTGAGGAAAATCGTGATGTTCAAAAAATTGCTCAAGGACAATTGAACCGTTCTAAGGCATTACAACAGTCAGCAGATGAAATAATTGGATATTGGAATCACCGTATTGAAAAGGGATTTGATGACCTTAAAGATGGGACTGGAGACTTACTGGCTGCAGCGAGAATGGTTGCAGAAGGAAAAGAATCTAGTATGCCACGACAATCACCCCAAGAAAAAACAGGGGGTGAGGAAGAATGAAGAGAAAGCCAAAGAAGAAGGGGGGGAAGAAAGGATCTAAAGATCGTGATTACTTTGAGGATTTACGTGAAATGGAAACACATCATTTAGAAGAAAAAATCAATGACCATAAATCCTCTATCCGTTCAATTGAATCGCAATTAGACTCTATGGGCAATGAAAGGAATGCATTAATTTCCACAGTGCAAGTTCTTCGTAATGCTCTTGGTCAAAGTGGAGGAATAAGCAAAGAAAGGCAGGCACTCCTAACAGAATTAAGAGAAAGAACTCCCAAAATTAATGAGGCAAAAGCAGAACGTGATGATATTAATCAAAGAGTAAGTCCGCCCACATCAGTAATTGAAAAATTAATTAAAAGAACTTGGAGAGATCTTACAACAATTAGGGACGACGCTACAAGAGCACCACAATTAGCAAACGAAATACAGAAATTTTCCTTCTTCTTTGAATTAATCGAAATGCATAAATTGAAACAGCAATCAGATGCTGCTCACAATTATTTTGTAGATTTGATCAGATTACAAAAAGAGACAATTAAAAAACTGGATGAACTAAAAGAAGATGATACAATTGTTGCAGAACAGGCAAGCGATGAAAATCCTAGATTAACGGGAATGAATATTAATCGTAAAGAAGAAAAGAAATTAAACAAAAGAATCGAGAAAATGCTGGTATCTATTCGTAGTTATCGCAAAGAATTGAATAAATCTAAGAAAGAAATTGCTCGGTTAGAATCATTTTTGAGAATTAGAAAAGCAGATGAACAACGCGGTAAAAAGGTAAGAGTCAGAATAAATTCATTACGAGAACATGCAATTAGCGGAGGTTCTCTTTCTGTAGAAGACATGGCTAGACTTTTGCACAGTGGAGGTTTGTCAAAACTTCAACAAACCGAAGATTCATCTAAACAAGATAAGAAGAAAAAGAAAACATTAGGTAAGCGAAAAATCCAAGCCCGAAGAAGTGGAGTATCACGCACATATAAGAGAAGAGATGATTAATTTCTCAACTTTATTTATTGACTGAATGATACACCGGTGCAATATGCGAGAAGAAATTGTGAAGAGCATTGCTTCATTAGATGGTGTTAATTGGTGCGCAATTACAACTGGTGAAGGATTTATCGAAGAAGTTTCAGGTGCACCATCAAAATTTCTTGAAGGTACAGCATCATTGTTGCCAAACACTATTGAAAATGCAACATCAACTCTTTCAAATATGAAACTAGGCGAGCCAAAAATAGTAACAATTGTTGGCGAAGAAGGAATATTAGCAATTATTCGTATTAATGGCGAATACTCCCTTGTTTCAAATATGAAAAAGGGGGCAAATTTGGGTTTAGTACGAAGGAAAATGAATGAAGGAGTTGCGAATCTTATCCCGATTTTATGAAAAATCAAGTTAATACTTCATCTAATCTATCTTGCTCTACTGCACGACGTAATTCCATAGCAATCCTGCGGCCACTACTCATTGGTTTTCTCCAAGTTGCATTCCCATAAGGATGTCCTACACTAACATGTACATTTGTCCCACCACCAAGCCGAGGAGCGACATCATAAATGTAGTAATTCATATCCTTGTCAATGCACGTCTGTAAACAGAAAGGACCTATGATACCTGGATCATAATGCTCTTTACTAGCTGCAATGAACTTCTCACCTAATTCAAAAGCACTTTCAAGAAGGCTCTCTCTAATTGTTGCGGTATTATGTCCAACAACTGTCATTTCTGGTATTTGTTGATGTAATGGCATTGTCATTTGTTGTGGTGCCGGTAAACGTACATGACCATCAAGGCTGGATTCAAATCGCCAATCTACCCCCAATAATTCTAATTTATTCATTTCTTCTTCTAATGGACTATAGAAAAAATTTAGATTGAATACTGGGCCTACAACATATCTTTCAATTCTAGCCCCAGATAAACTTTCGGCATCGATAACGCCTTGTTTTAGTAATTCTTTAGATTTTTTCATATACTCTTCATATGATGCGCAAGTGAAAAATCCCCTTTCTAATTGCTTTTCAGCATGGTGTAATTTTACAATTACTAAACAATCTATATCTTGAGGGTCCTCAATTGCTTCAGGGTATGGGAGTCCTGCTTGTTCAAGAATCCAATAATAATCCTGTTCTTCTGTTCTCTCCTCCATCCTTAGCATATTCCGGCTACCAAACATAGGGACACGAAAATCCTGTTCTATTGCATCAATCCCACAGTATGAAGTGAATGAACGATTGGGGATATAGACAACATTTCTTTCAGTCATATTTTTTTGAAACGCGGGATTTAAAACATCATCAAAACGATCCAATAAAATTGCCTTATCAACCATTCCACGAACAACCCTACCAGAATGATTTCTCCTAGTCTTAAAATACTCAGAATAGGTTTTTTCTCGTCCTTTCTGACAATAAGCAACAGTAGGAAATCCTTCCTCAATTGCTCCATCACAAATATCTAAGGCAGAATGACTAGCAGTCATCCCAATCCTTAACTTCATGCGATCATAATTTTGAAGAATATCATTAATTTCAGATTTGGCAATCATAACATCACCGCTCAATCTTTCCTCTTCATAGCCATTAACTGTTCTGTAGTAAGGGCTTGACCAGACATCAAAGCACTCATCAAATCGATGTTTTGGCTTGTGGCTTCAACCTTAGATGGTTGGATTCCATCCGCCCTATCTTGAATCGCCTTAGTTAGGTGTCGGGCACTGTAAACACAACGCATCGCTACAATGTAATATTGATGCTCTAAATCAGCCTCAGTTTTTGCTGAAATGTAAGAGCGATGGGCCGTTTCATGTTCTCCATTCATTCTCTTAGTTTCAGCCTGCAATTTACCCATCAAATCGTGTGCTGCCTGTGCAGCATCCGCAGACTTAATTACTTCACGATGAGCGGCTTCCCTAATCTCATGTAAATTTTTTAATTCTGGATTATCAAAAGATTCCTGATTTTTTGATTGATCTGCTTGTAATTCACGTAACTTTCGTGATAATTTAGTCATTTCATCACGAAACTGATCTTCTCCTTTACGACCAGGAAAACCACCAATTTGATATTTTAATTCTAATGAATTCATCCTCTTTTTTATTGATTCAACAGTATCTCCTTTTTTCCGTTGTTTTTTGCCCTTCTCCTCAGGACCAAATAATTCTTCACGTAAAGACAAATATTTTTCATTAGCTTCACGACGCTGTGTTTTTGCTTCACGGGCCCTAGAATTCTCCTTATCTCTAACGCCTCTTTGCCTTTCAATTTCATCATATAACTCACGTTTCTGACCATTAATTTGGTCACGTTGTGTTCGGAAATTAACTACTTTTGTATTCCATTCATCACGTCTTTCTTGATGTTTTGTCATGAATTTTTCAGCTTCTACTTCGACACGTTTCAGTGCTTCCTGCATCGATTACAAGCCTCCAATTCCATTCTCTCAACCCAATAGGCTGGTATCACGCAAACCCACGACAGAGACATGGTTATTAAATCACTATGATTAATTGAATCAACTGATTATAATCAAATAACTGCCCTCCAATGAGATATTTAAGATAATGATTAAGAAGACCCATAAAATCCAACGCACGAGTAACATGTTTGTTGGCGGCATTACAGGAATGGAGCGAGTAATTAGCAATGATATTGAACCACCTTATCTAAGTCTGGTTACAGGCCCACCGGGGTCTATGAAAACGAGTTTTTCATTATCCATGATTTCTAATCATCTTAAGCGCACGGGTGAGTTTGGATTGTACTGTACTGTTGAAGAAACAGTTGATAGTTTACTAAAAACCTGTAACTCAATGGGTTTAGAGTTGCCCACCAACCTTCAAATCACTGATCTTACTGAATTAAGGAAAGAAAATGAAGCTATGGACTATCTAAAATTCACTAAAAGAATGATACAGCATTTTAAGCAAGAAAGGGGAAGTCAATTCTCTGTTTTTATTCTTGATAGTCTTGGTGCAATTTACAGTTTAACTAGCGTTGATGAAGAAATGAGGAAGAAAATGTTTGGGTTCTTTGATTTTCTTAGAACTCAAGGCCTTTACACATTCATCATAACCGAAAGACAACCAGGCGAACATGCTGAACTACAGGGGAATGAAGGTTTCATCGCTGATGGTATCATTAACTTAGGTTTGGATAGAAGGAATGGAAAGATCGTGAGGACTTTGCAAATTGAAAAGATGAGGCATGTCAGACACAGCATGGAAAAGCAGGCAATTGATATTAGTTCAGGTTCTGTAACTATTTTGGGCCCATTATTTGATTAATTAGGATCTATTACTTAATGGTGAATTCAAAACTTCGCCAGTCAGCCCATGAACTAACATCCAGCCAGAACCCGGGAAGTTAACATCCCAAGCAGGTATTAAAACTGGAGAATGAGACATACTTGCATCCTTTTCACTTATTCTCCACCAATGCAATATACTACCTTGCGTGCCTGATTCGTTTCCTGAATCCATCCTCCAATGCCGCCTTTCTTCACAAATTGAAGGCAATTCCGACCTCACCATTTCAGTTGTTTTCAATGTTAAAGGAGTTACACGTTCAAGATGAGGGATTGAGGGTAATGACTCTACATCCCCATATCTGCTTAATTCCCCAGTGAATGGATCATCAATTAATTTCCAACTATGTCTTTCACTAACATCATCTGGGCCTATCAATTTTCCTTCAACAACCCATTGTCTACCTTCCAATAAAATTGGCCTGACTGGTAATCTTTCGTAACCCCTCTGAGATAACCATTCGGTTAAGTTTACCTTTGGCTTATATGCAACTACATTCAATGGCTTAGGTGAATTATTTTTTATTCTCTGAGAAATAGAATTAATAGATTCTGATTTGTTTGATTCGATTGATAATGAAATCCTACCCGATAACAAGGCGTGACCTAGCCATTTAGCTAAATCATCTATGCCCCAAATTGTTAAATCTATATGTTCAAGAATAGCTACGCCTTCAATATCTAATAAATTCCTCTCAGAAATTATCCAATGAACTCCTTTAGGAGAATCTACTAGCCAACGCTCTAGTTCCATTCTATCAATTGGAGCCCAACCAGGTTCAGCATGCCAAACAAAAGAACCTACTGGGACTGGTGACTTGAAATCTAAATCACTAATAGATTCAATTACCCCTAAACAATTAATCCCAGGGGTTCTGCATACAATACCTGAAGGTTTTATTCCAATACCAAGTTCATCTAGAACTGAAGATAATGAAATTGCCATTATCTCTCCGCTATCATGAGAGCACATCAATGCTATGCCTTCAACAAAGATAAATTGGCGAAATAAAGAGTAATATAAATTACCGAAATCAATCAATATTACCTTTTAGTGAGAGTAAATCACTATTACCTGCATCTACCACACAAATGGTACTAACGTGGAATGGCTTAGCACAAGCTGCACCAAGTTCCCGATTTACCATAGTAACACGATGCATTGGGACATCTGGGTGACTCGCATGTAAATCATCTAAATATTCACCAGGGCAGTTAGCTGCCATGATGACTAATTTTGCTTCACCTCGGGCGCATGCTGCTGCTGTCTGGTTTTGACCAAACAATAACTTTCCACTCTTCAATGCCATCTTTAATTGTCTAATTATATCCATTATTTATTCCTCCATACTCACTTTGTTTCTCATGGTGGGATTGTAATTATGCATCCTCTGGGATGTAGAATAACTCTACACTACCAGTTCCTAATGCTACTGGCTGACCGACAATAATATTCTCGGCAACACCTGCAAGTTCGTCTTTTTCACCGATAATACCTGCTCTAAGCAAGTGATTAACAGTTACTTCGAAAGCTGCACGAGCAAGAATACTGTGCTTGTTACCTGAAACACCGTGACGACCAATTGCTCGGACTTCCCCTTCACTAGTCATAACATCAGCTACAGTAATCAAATGACGCACATCAACATCAAGGCGAGCATCATTCAAAGTCAAAATTAATTCATTTATTATTGCTTGACGTGCTGCTTCAATACCCAAATAAGAATGAATTTCTGCCAAGTTATTAGTATAAGTACGAGAACGATTAATTCCATCGAAATCGCTAACAGCAGCTAAATTACTACCAATAGTAGCAATGTAATATTCACCTGTATTCTGATCTTTCTGAGTATTTGCTCTTTCAATACCTGCTACACCTTTCAGACGCATTGACTTGATTTTTTCTTCAAGTGCCAACAATTCAGTATAATTTGGAGTCACTTCATCTGCTTCTTTCTTTCGTCCAGGAATAATGGTCAAAATCTTAGGCTTTGCTTCACTATCTGAGTCAATGAATAATTTTAACCGACGGCTCAATATTTCCTTGACTTCAATTGGGCTGATATCTTTCTGTTTCATGTTACCTGGGATTAATTTCAAAGTAATTCTTCTCTGAGTAACATCAGTTTCAATCACTGCAATATCTTTGGCGTCTGTAATCTCAAGTGCTGCTGCCAATTTCCTTACCTTCTTTTCATCATCTTTCAAACCTTCAGAAAGATGAATTCTCATCGTTGGCGTGGTAGGAACCTTACGAGCATCTACAATCTCAATAATCCTAGGCAAACCTTGGGTAACGTTAACTGCCGCCACACCAGCATAGTGGAAAGTCCTCATAGTCATCTGAGTACCTGGTTCACCAATTGATTGAGCAGTTACGATACCCACTGCTTCATAAGAATCAACACCAGTTCTAGAAATACCTTCCAAGACCTCATTAATTACAGATTTAGCCTGTTTAGAAGTTAATTTCTCCATGCCGCGTGCCTCAATGGCATCTGCTAAATCACTTAATACCAAAAGAGGAATCTCTGCGCCCTCTTTTTCTGCAGTTGTTTTCAAAGTATCAAAAATAGGCCCGTTGTTAATTCCTTCTTTAAGCTGAAGCATTTTAGCATCAAAATCAAATTTCTCCAATTCTTGCTGCATTTTGATAGTACGCTTAGCAGCCCTACGACGAACTACAGTTGTACTTGTGGTAGAACCAGCAGATGATCGCAATCTTTTACCAAATTTTTGTATTACTTGGAAAATCTTATCCGCTTCATCTGATGAAAGACCACAAATCTTAGCAATTTCACCTTGAGATAGTATCTTTACATCATCCCACTTCCTGCCATCTGCTAAATTATGAGCATAATCTTCAGGAATACCCATATCCATGAGTTTTTTCTTTGTTGCTGACTTAACTACCATTAGTTTCCACCCCCTAATGCATTATCCAAAACAGCACGTATATTGACAGAGTTACCCCTTATACTTCGTGTAGGATCTGTTCCATCTTCGCCATAACTGAACTGAATAATTCTATCTGCAGTATTACGAACTGAATGCTTATCATCATCATGAACTTTCAAGTCATCCATTGCGTTGATTAGACGACGTTGCATGTAACCAGATTTACTAGTACGAACTGCTGTATCAACTAATGATTCACGACCTGAAACTGATAACATAAAGAATTCTGTGGGTTCAAGTCCTCTCTTGAAAGAAGAAGATACGAATCCCTTCTCTCTAGCACCCTTAGCATTTCTTTCAAAATGTGAAAGAACACGATCTTTGTAACCACGTTCTAATCTTTGACCACGAACTCTTGTTTGTCCGATTGAACCAGCCATCATTGAAAGGTTATCCATTGAACCACGTGCACCTGAAACAGCCATCATTACAGCAGCGTTGTCAGCAGCCAAATGCTCTTTAGCAATTTCACCAGTTCTTGACCTTGATTTGTCAAGAATTTGCATAATATTTTCTTCTAATGTTTCAAGAGGAGTGCGGCCGGGCCTTGCTTCGTATCCTTTGCCAGTTTTTCCAAATGATTCTAATTCTTGATTAACTGCATCGATTGCAACTGAGTTGATTTCCGAAATCTCTGAGCGAGCTGCTGGAGGTAAATCCTCATCATCAATCCCAGTTGTAAAACCTAATGCCGTACAAATCCCAATAGTTAGTTGAGTCATTTCGTTAAGGAATTGAGCGCCACGTGCATTTCCATGAGTCTGAAGAACAATATCTAACAATTTACCATCTTCTGCTCCAATTCCTGTCTTATCAATAGTACCTGAAATTATATTACCGTCTATTATCTCAACTTGGTCGTTACTTCTACTCTTATAACTTAGATTAATTCCTGGAGGAATTATCAAATTTAGTAATTCTCTTCCCTTGTAACCAACAACCCCATTAGAATCCTTTACTTCCTTAGGTAATTTACCTGTCCAACCAATCTTACTCAATACATCCAATGATTGAACCTTAGGAACTATTACATCTCCATTAGTCAACAAGTAAGCGCCAGAAATATGGTCGTGAATACCACCAATTACAGCACCACCGTATCTTGGAGTGAGGATATTTTCCTGAACTCTCATCAATATTTTGGCCTCTGCACGTGCTTCTTCAGATTGAATAATATGAAGGTTCATTTCGTCACCATCAAAATCAGCATTGTAAGGAGTACAAACAGACAAATTGAATCTGAAAGTCTTGCCTGGCATGACTCTGACTTCGTGGACCATCATTGACATCCTATGCAATGAAGGCTGACGGTTGAAGATTACAACATCCCCATCAATCAAATGGCGCTCTACAACCATACCTGGCTTCGGATTACCATCAAGATCAACAGTAGCAAGACGGTCTTCAACACCAGTCCTCTCTTCTCCTTCTTCATCCCATGGGGAACCGCAATGTGGACAAATAATTTCCAAATGTTCTGGATAAGGCTCGTCTGGCTTCTCCTGTTCCCAAACCCAACGGTTGTGAATTGTAGTTCTTGGGTCATCCTCTGGTAATTTGTTTCCATTCTCATCTTCACCACGTAAATTGCATATAGTCGCTTCTAAATCAGTCACCCATCTCTCTATCTTTGCCCCGCCAACAAGTTCGAATTCATTTTTAATTATTAAACCTGGAAGGAAATTAGGCGCCTTCAATACTTCATTTAGTTCAGGTGCCATGCCAGTATATGGCTCATCACGATCAGGGTCACCACCATCACATTCAGGATTTAAACACCTAAATCCAGACCATATGAATTTAGTTCTGTCAGTAATTCTAACTCTGTGAGTATCTCCACGTACAATGTAATTAACCCCGGGGTGCGTATCAGGACCACGCAAAATCATTTCACGAAGTTGTTCTCTATTCCTCTTTGTGACACGGATTGGGACAGTTAAATCCTTAGCAGACATTTCAGGAACACCCACCTCATTAATTCCTAGGAAAGGATCTGGTGAAATTACAGAACGTGCACAAAAGTTAACACGCTTACCAGAAAGATTGCTACGGAATCGACCTTCTTTACCCTTCAACCTTTGAGTCAAAGTCTTCAATGGTCTACCACTACGATGACGAGCTGGTGGGATACCACTAGTTTGGTTGTCAAAATATGTAGTTACGTGATATTGCAATAATTCCCACAAATCTTCTACAATTAATTGAGGAGCGCCTTGGTCACGATTCTCTCTTAATCGCTGATTAATTCTCAAAACATCAACTAGTTTGTGTGTCAAATCGTCTTCTGAACGATCTCCACTTTCTAGAGTAATTGATGGACGTACTGTGATTGGAGGAACAGGTAATACTCTCATAATCACCCATTCAGGACGGTTGTCCTTTTGATCCATCCCAATGAAAATCAAATCGTCATCGGGTATGTTTTCCAACCATTCACGGATATCACGGGCATTCAATTTATGCTCTGACTTGTCTTCCTTCTTTTCTTTGAAGGTTGTCGGTTTCTCGATAACAATTTTTCCTTGCTCACTACCACAATGCATGCAAACCTTTGTTTTGGTCCCTGAACATTGCTTTTCTATGTCCTTGATAATTTTCTTCAATTCAGGTGAGCCAGGACCATGTTTCTGAATAATATCCATTACACGGTTGCGATAATAATCCTGTTCTGAAAGTTCACTATCAACTGGATGTGTACCTGGTGAATCGTGCAACAATACACGATTACATTTGTTACATGTTGATTTTAGGGCAGTCTTGATTAAAGGAGTAAAACCACAATGAACTACAGGCAACTCAAGTTGAATATGTCCGAAATGGCTTGGACATTCGTCGTGTTTGTTACCGCATGTTTCACAGCGAATACCTGGTTCAATTACACCCATTTGAGGGTCCATTAAACCTTGATGGAAAGCGTGCCCATCATCTTTGTAGGTATCTGCAGTCTTTACTTCAACGGCACTCAATCTACGGAGCTCATTTGGAGCCATTAGAGCGAATTTGATTGAAGCAATACGCTTAGGGATTTTTGATGCATCTAATTTCTTTGCCATGTTATCACTTCCTATCCTCCAACTGAAGCCTCATAGCGACCCCAAGAGATTTCATTTCATCTAATAACAACTTAAATGCATATGAGGTTTCAACTAAATGTACCTCTGCACTTTCACCATGGACTGGACTGATGTAACATCTTCTTCTGTTATCCCAATAAGCAATGTGCCCACTTTCTGCACACACTGCTAGATGGACACCATCAGATTCATCTAGCAATCTATCCTTAATTACCATTGAAGCACCATGAGCAATTAGACAATCACGCTCCATTTCACCAAACCTCAAACCACCTTGACGTGCACGACCTTCAGTCGGTTGTCTTGTTAGAATCTGCACTCTACCACGACTACGTGCGTGAATCTTACTACTCACCATATGATGAAGTTTCTGATAATAAATACATCCTACAAAGATGTTAGATGGATACTCCTCACCAGTCTCACCATTAATCATCTTCTCACGACCAGTGTGCTGGAAACCATTCCTTAGCAAACCTTCACGAATAGATGCTTCCTTTTCACCAGAAAATGCAGAAGCGTCAATGAAACGACCTTCCATTGCGCCTGTTTTCCCACCAATCATTTCTAGAATGTGAGCAACTGTCATCCTACTTGGAATCGCGTGAGGATTAATGATCAAATCCGGGACAACACCATCAACTGTAAATGGCATATCCTCTTGATTAACTAGGCGACCAATGACACCCTTCTGACCGTGCCTAGATGAAAACTTGTCACCTAATTCAGGAATACGATGTTGACGTAAGGTAATTCTTACTAAGCGCCCTGCGTCCAAACTTTCAGTCACAAAGAGATGATCTACATTTCCACTCTCACCATGACGAACGTGCATACTAGACTCTTGACGGTACTGACCCATCATGAAAGCACCATGACCTTCTTCAAGGAAACGTGGTGGACTAGTTTTTCCAACCAAAACAGCAGGATCATCATCTCTTTTACCAGACAACATTGTCTCAGGATGTGGGAGACCATCATATTCTAAATGATCATACTCAGAACTATCCTTCCTTCCTTTTACTTCATCTTGCCCTGCACCTGGAATCTGAATCTCTTCTTGTTGACCACCTGGGAACCTTTTCTTCTCTGCATTGTATGTACGGACGAAACTTGAACGCCCAAGAGACCTTTCAACAGATGCGCGGTTCATAATCACAGCGTCTTGCATATTATATCCATGATGACTTAATATTGCTACAATGAAATTTTGCCCACCTGGTCTGTTGACGAAATTGGTGGTTTCCATAGATTTTGTTTGAACTATAGAACGTTGCGGGTAATCCAAAATATGCATCCTAGTATCAGGCCTTAATCTGTGATTACTTGCAGGTAAACCTAGTGATTGCTTAACCATAGCAGTACCGCCAGTAACACGAGGTGTAGAGTTGTGCTCCGGATAAGGAACTAAACTAGCACAAACACCAAGAATTAGTTGAGGATCTATTTCCACGTGAGTATATACAAGAACATCACCACTCTTCTTTTCTTTACGGCGTAATTTTTCAATTTCTTCTTGGAAGTAATTCAGTGGTAATTTCATTTTCTCAGTTACCCAATCACCATTAGACAATTGCACATCCACTTCTAAATCAGCATGAGAAATGTCGAATTCGCCAAGATTCTTCCAATTAACTTTAGCAGGGTTAATTGGCCTTTTATGCTTTGGAGACAAAGCTGGCAAATCATATGGCCTTGGCGCAATTAGAAGATCTTCTTCTTCTTCTGCATCAACCCATTCAACCACTCCTTCATTTACCAAATCCTTGAATGTAATTTCACGTTCTCTCAATGCCTCTATGTGCTCTTTTGCAAGAACCATATTCCCATTATCCAATACCAATAATGGACGTAGAATACGCCCTTTGTCAGTATTGATGAAAATATCCTTATTAACAGAATCGTGACGAATACTTACTTCTGGGCGGATACGGCCGTTTCTGCGGCGACGCTTGAAATGAGTTACGAGACGGTGTGGGTGCTTATGCAAACCAAAAATATCTCCATTTACATGTATTCTTGAACCCTCTGACCAATCTTCTGGCTCAACTACATTTGCTTCTCTTAGTAACTCTTGCACCTCAATTTCAGAAACTGCTTCAGAAACGTCAATCATTTGGGATGCGTTCTTTACCAAACCACAATTTTGACCTTCTGGAGTCTCATTAGGGCAAAGCCTGCCCCATTGGGTTGGGTGTAAATCACGAGCTTCGAAATGAGGTTGGCTTCTTACAAGAGGACTTGTAACTCTACGCATATGTGAAAGTGCAGAAATATATGTGGTACGGTCCAAAAGTTGACTAACTCCTGTTCTACCACCAACCCAATTACCAGTTGCTAAAGCGTGCATAATCTTAGATGTCAAAACATCCGGACGTAAACAACTGTTAATCTTCAACTCTCTCTTTCTGTTATGGTGTCTTTCTAATTGGTACTTCAAATCACGAGCCAATTGAGTCATACTAACTCTGAACAAATCCTCAATCAAATCACCTGCCAATCTTACTCTCTTATTTGCATAATGATCCTTGTCATTTGCTTTTTTATCTGTAATGGCCATCTCTAGAACTTGACGAACAATTCTACCCAAGAATACGGCTTTCTTCATTCTGTGTTCTGGTTGTTGCCCAAGATGAGGCAGTAACTCTTTGTCCATCAAATTATTTACTCGCTGTTCACGATATTCTTTTTGTTGCCCTGCTGCGAATTTCTTCTCTAACCATGCAATAGCTTCCTCATTTGTTTCAACTGCATAAGGGTCCTTGATTTCAGGGTCTCTTACGTGGTTAATGTTGGCAACAACATACTTGAAAGCATCTTTATGTCCAGCAATTGATGAGAATATCTCTTCATCTGAATTTATTCCCAAAGCACGCATCAATAAAACAGCAGGAATTACCTGAGCACCTGCACTACTGATTTTCACCATCAACATTCCATCTTTTCTCTTTTCCACAGTTAACGGCTTACGTACACCATCTTTCTGAGAAAATATCTTAGCAACTTCTGTTTGACGGGTATATCTCTTATTCATCTCAACGGTAACCCTGTTAGGTGCTAAATCTTCCATAGAAATGAGGACTCTTTCTGTTCCGTTAATAATGAAATAACCACCTGGATCATATGGGTCTTCTCCTTTTTTCTTAAGAAGGGACATGTATACTTCTTTATCCTCTTCACTAGATTCCGGCTTAAGAATGCGGTTGGGGTCAACATGCCCAGGATTTAGATTGCATCTCTCTGACCTAACCATAATTGGCAAACTACCAATTTGTACTGATTCTTCCTTAATTGGAGTAGGGTGGTCTTCACGGTGAATAGTAAAATCCAGCATAATTGGAGAAGAATAAGTCAATTTTCTCAACCGGCACTCTAAAGGTGTCGCGTCGTAATTATTTGCTCCATTTGCTTCACGAATTGTTGGGGGACCCAAAGTTAAATTCTTCATTCGTACTGTAATTTCGTTATCTAGGACGTCCAGTTTGACTAATCCTCCTTCATCATCTTCAATTACCTCGTCTGTTCCTATTTTTATCCCTTGTACAATTTTTTCAAAACGACAATTACGGCCATCTCCTTTGGGAAGACAATCATCGTATGAAGCAATTTGATGGTTCACAAGACTTCTTTCTCTAAAGAATGTTTCAATAATTTCTTTCATGTCATTAACCTCCTTAATTACCCTCTACTACTAACCTGTAAGCTACGTGAATACCTGCAGATGGGCTACGGCGTGTGATTCGCACCACCCTGTTATTCAACCAACCAGCCCTAAGTTCATCATTTTCCAACTCTAGAGCCTCTTTGAGAGCCTGAATAGCTGGATCAGTAATCAAAATCTTAGGCAACAATTCCCTGCGTAATCTTTGATTGCCATCTACATCAGAACCTATCAATTCCCAAGGAGACAATTCTTCCATTTCTTCATCTTCGGAAACTAATTCATGGAGTGGTACAAGTTCATGATTCAAAACATTAAATCTCATTTCACCCAAAGGAATACTTGTTTCCAACTTACGCAATTCTGCTTTCATCTCAACCCGGCGTGTGGGTCTGCGACGTTTTGATGCAGATTGTTCACGAATAATATCCATAATGGTCTCAAGTTCATTGTCACCCATCTTCAATCCAAGTTTAGTAGCAACATCATTGGCACTCATCTTCTTGATGGTATCCATGTTGGCATCATCCGCCAACTTGTGTGCCAGCTCCTCTTTTACACCCAATTCCATTAGTCGTTTCTTAGTTGATGATTTGACCGCCACGCCCTTTCCCCCAGACTCCAAAAACGATGGACTGAGACCCAATTGGTGGAGCGGGCCTGACGGGGTTCGAACCCGCGACCAACGGATTAAAAGTCCGTCGCTCCACCTGACTGAGCTACAGGCCCATGGCTAATAGGAGATAACGTCGGACTTGGGTACCCTTCAAAAACCTGCCGCACAGCGTACGCTGACCCTAACGACCGCTCGGTCATAATCGGAGTTGGCGCTCCAGAATACCCTTTACATGAGTCCGACATAAAGGTATCCACAAATTCACATTAAATTTTGAATAATCAATGCCTACCCGCAATATTATGGACGGCCCAATTCAAAGAGAGGTCGGCTATCAAAATTCAATCCCTGTTGAGAAAAAATGGATTAGTAGTAAAGGAAATGAGATTTCAATAATTATTCCACCAACAGTATACCCACCTAGAGAAGATACAAATTTAATTGATAAATGCATATCATTAATTGGCGATGGTAAGGGAAAGAAATTACTAGAAATCGGTTGTGGAACTGGAGTTGTTTCAATATCTGCAGCATTCAATGGTTGGGATGTTGTTGCATGTGACATTAACCCTCTTGCTGTTGCTTCAACAATTGGAAACGCAATTGAAAATAATGTTGAAATTAAAGTATACGAGGAAGGGGTCGGAGATCACAATAAGTCAAACAAACAGTTAGAAAATATATTCAATTCAGAAGCACCATTTGATTTAATAATTTGGAACCTACCATATTTAGAACCAATCAATGAAAATGAAATACGATTAGGTCCACTGGAAGATGCAGGATTACTAGATAATGATGGGGAAAAAGGTTGGGGTGAACTTTTAATTTCATTACTTGAAGAAAAACCAAGGATGCTAAAAAATTCGGGGGCTGTATACTTAATCCACACAAATAACATTAGAGGCAATATGTTGCAAAGTAATTGGCGTCTGGCTGGATGGGCTACCAGAACCATTGAAGAGTACGAATTGGGCGATGGAGAACGAATAACCTGTTTTTCTGCATGGAGACCTTTTCAAGGAACACATATTGAATGGCATGATGAAATAGAATCTACTAATCGATTTTTACTGGACAAAGAACGAAAAATTGGACAATGTATTATTGCACGAAAACAGACATCTGGACGCGGCCAACGTGATAGAGAATGGATTACAAATAAGGGAGATTTTGCAGGTAGTTGGAACCTTGATCCAAATATTGTTTCAGGAAACCAAGGGAATTTTCAGTTGTCTGCTGCTTTATCAGTTGTGGATTCAATTTGTGCTTTAACAAAAACCCCTTTAGCCTCTAGCCATTGGACTAACTGTAAACAAATCAAGGAATTAGGCATCAATTTACAATGGCCAAATGATGTATGGAATAGGGACGGTAAAATCGCTGGCTGCCTGATTGAAGGTAGACAGTTTGGAGGGAAACAAAAAATCGTATTAGGAATTGGAGTAAATATAACATCTCAACAAATCAATAAATTGCCCATTGCTAGTATTAATGATGTCATAACCAATAAAGAATTAAATCTAGAAGAATATGCAAAAATTCTAAATTGCTCAATTTCATCACTTTACGAAAACCATGAATTAGTGCCAAACATAAACGATTATACAAATTCAATTTGGAATTTAATGTCTAACCATTTATCCCCTGGTAAGTTCGCAATTTCTGACAGTGGCATGAAATTAAATGTGTGTGGTTTGAGCTCACAAGGTGAGTTAATTTGCCATGATGGCAAATTCATTGAAATTATAACTGACAGTTATACCCGGAAATGGAGCGACTAATTAGAACTAACAACATCTTCAATATCTGAATCTTCAGTAGTTTCCTGCATTTTACGCCAAACGCCCCAGACTAGCATAATTAATGCTAAAATAGCAGGAATAAACTGTACTGGAATTTGCCTTTGTGCTGAAATGTCAAACTCCCAACTACCTATACCAGACATTTCTATTGTCACCTCACCACTACCATTAACTGGTATAGTTGTATAAAATGAACCATCTTCTTCAGTAATAATTTCAGGATTAGGAAGTTCATCACCATCTAGGTGTAAAACTATAGAATTAATTTCACAAGAAGTATTTGCATTACATAATGGATTACCATCAATGATTATTTTATCATTAGACCCTAAAACACCTATTGAAAGCGACCTTACTTCCTGATTAGATTGATCCTCCCCAAAATCAACAGGTGGAATGTATGAAGTAGCAAATAGAGAAATAACAATTGCACCAATTAGGCCTATTGCACCCACTATTATAGCTAAGTCATGAGGAGCCACTTTAACACTGTCTCCACCCCCTGCCATAATTGCCCGACTAAGCAACACATCATGAATATCGCCCCTAAAATTAAGGCAAGAATTATGATAAATGTTTGAAGGAAACGGTAAAATATCATACGGTTAAAAGAATGGCCAAAGGATGAACGAATGAACACAATTATTGAATTATTGTGAACTAATGAATAGTATTAGCGGTTAAGAATGTACGGAGGCGACTCAATGATTAAAGGCGTGGCGCGCCGACAACAGCCCCTACGGGGGGCAGCAGATGCAACTGTTGAACAAAAGTGAAGAAAAGGAGGAGGGGCAGAAATTGGATTCTAATTCTAAATTAACAATGGAAGAGTTTGCAAAAATTTCTCGTGAGCGAGCTGATAGTTATCATAGATACCACATTGAAGCATTGGAAACTCGTGATTACCAAGCTTTACCTAACAGATTTATTGTTAAAGTTGGAAAAATAGGACTTGCCAAACTAATAATTAGTGAAACTTTCACTTATTGGGGGAAATGGGATGTTGTCTTTTCAAGACCATGCACCTACGGAGTTTTTTCTGGCCCTGTCGGAGGATTTTCACTTAGGCCAGAAAAATGTGTAGGTTGCTTACGTTGTACTGTCCAGCACCCTGATTTTGTGACTGTTGAGCATAACCCAAAAAGAAAAGCTATGGGTGATAATTATCTGAACTCCAAAATCATTTCAACAATTGATGAAGAAGCGAGAAAAGGTACTGTGCCTGTTCGTGGGCAAGGGTACCGTGGGCGCTTTGGAGGACCTGGGTGGGATGGTATGTTTACAGACATGTCAGAAATTGTCAGGCCGAGCAGAGATGGAATTCATGGAAGGGAATTAATTAGCACGATTGTTGATATTGGATCTAAGCCACTAAGTTTGAAATTTGATAATGATGGTAATTTGATTAGCGAAGGGCCAAGAATGTTCACCATTCAAGTCCCTTTCATTTATGATGCCCCCCCAAATGAAATAATCAGCAATAAATTAGCCAAAATTTGGAAGAAATCTGCAGAAAATGTAGATACTTTAGCCATTTTACCTTCTGAAATAGTGCTTGCGAATAATTTGGCAAGCCCGTCTGTAGTACCTATAATCCCATTAAATTCCCTAGATTGTGCTAAATCATTCAAATCAGGTACAAGGATGGTTGAGTTAGATGGCTGGGATTCTAAATCTTATGATAGAGTTGTTTCTGATTGCCCAGACATTATTGTTGGGGTTAGACTTGAATTTGCCCAAGGATGGCAACAGAAATTAGATGAAATGATGTTATCAAATGTCCCTGTGATTCATTTTGTTGCAGATAATCATGGAATAGGAGATGGTGGCCGTTTTATCATGGATTTATTGTTAGAAGCCCACCAAAAATTGCTAGATGCAGGTTTTAGGGACAAGGTTACTTTGCTAAACACTGGCGTAATTGTAGCTGCTGATCACCTTCCAAAAGCCATAATCTGTGGACTAGATGCTGTGGGCTTGAATCAACCATTGTTGATTGCAATGCAAGCTAGATTAAACGGTGATTTATCAAGCAATGATTACGGTGCAAAATTCCCACGAAAATATACCGAAGATTGGGCAATTCAAAGAATTGTCAATTTAACTTGTTCATGGAGGGATCAAATGCTCGAGATTCTTGGTGCTATGGGTGTTAGAGAAGTAAGAAGACTACGAGGAGAAATTGGTCGCGCCATGTGGTGTTCTCACCTAGAAGACGAAGCATTTTCAGATATTGATGGATATGTAGGAGGTGGCAAATAATGGCCATGAGTAAAGAACCAAAGAAACCCAGTATTGATTTGATTAACAAAACAACACATCTAATGCATGATGGTATGGATGCCATAGCATTTGGTGAATTTGAAATCCCCCCTGCCCTAGGTGACGCAAGGTGGACAGATGAACTAATTCTATCAACTTGGCATATGGCAGCTACTGGAAAAGTACCTGAAAATCTAAATTATAAAACCGGAGATAGTAACGGTGGATTTGACAAATTAGAATTCAAATATATTTCTGAAAAAGATTGGATTGAAAATTCTGACGAAATTGAAACTGGTATTCCACTAAACCGCAGAGGAGATGAAAGAGCAAAACTAAACCCCCCAATTCCAATTTATGGAGGTGGTATGTCTTATGGTTCTGTTTCTGTAAACGTCATGATGGCCCGTGCTATGAATGCAAAGAAATGGAATACTTACATGTCAACGGGAGAAGGAGGATATCCCGAGGAATTATACCAATGTAAAGATCACGTAATAACTCAAGTAGCCACGGGCTATTTTGGAGTAGAAGAAAGGTCAATCCAAGCAGCCCCAATTGTGGAATTCAAGTATGCACAGGGGGCAAAACCAGGATTGGGAGGACACTTGCTAGCATCTAAAGCCGGGGAAGAGGTAGCTAAAATGAGAGGAAGCGTCCCCTTTGTTAGTTTATTTAGCCCATTCCCATTCCACTCAACATATTCAGTTGAGGACCACTCCAAGCATATTGATTGGATACAAACTGTAAATCCAAATGCATTAATTTCAGTTAAAGTCTCAACACCTCACGATGTTGATATGGTTGCTGTAGGATCATACTATGCTGGAGCACATATTATCCACCTTGACGGTGGATTTGGTGGAACAGGAGCCGCTCCAGAAATAGCAAAGAAAAATATTGCAATGCCAATAGAATTAGCCATACCAAAGGTGCATAAATTCTTAATTAAAGAAGGAATTAGAGACAAAGTCACTTTGATTGCAAGTGGCGGGATTAGGACTGGAGACGATATTGCCAAAGCAATTGCACTTGGTGCCGACGGGGTAGTATTAGGAACTAGTGATTTAGTTGCAATGGGTTGCACTAGATGCTCCAACTGTGAGGGTGGGCCATCAGGCAGAGGGTGCCCTTGGGGATTAACTACTACCGACATAGAACTGCAAGAATGGATCCAACAAGAATGGGCAATCAAAAGACTGGATAATTACTATACCGCAATACAATGGAGAATTAGAGATATATTAAGCAAACTGGGACTTGACGATGTTAAAAAATTAGTAGGCAGAACTGATTTATTGAAATATTTAGGGGGCGGCAATTGATGTCAAACCATGATGCTTTGTTAAATTCTAGAAGAATTATGAACAATAGCCTACCTAAAATAGAATTCGATGAAGATGATGCTGCTGAGGGTGGTTGCGGAGTCGTAGGTTTAGCTTGTGAAATACCAGTTGCTGGAAAACATCTGTTCAACTCCCTTGAACAAATGAGGAATAGAGGTAATGGGAAGGGCGGAGGTGTTGCCATGGTGGGCTTAAACCACGAACAATTTGGAGTTAGTGAAGAGATTCTCAAAAACGACTATTTGTACGCAATAGCTTACTCTGATGAATCTGTAAGAAAAGACGTTGAAAAACAATTTATTCATAATTCATTTGAAGTTGATCACATTCATGAAGTTTCCACTATGAAAAATTGGGAAGATTTGCCAAACTTAGAAGTCAAACCACCAGAGGTTGTTTGTTATTTCATACGCCCAAAACCTTCTGCTGTAGAAAAATTCTTGTCAGAAGGGAATCTCAAGGAAGAAGACTTCAGTAATAAAAAAGCAATGTGGGATGAAATGCTTTTCCAGAACACTCACAGATTAAATGTTGAATTCTACGCTAAAGATCAACGTGCTGATGCGTTTGTTTTAAGCCATGGACAAAATATGATAATTCTCAAAATTGTTGGCTATGCAGAAGACGTGATTAGATTCTATAGACTAGATGATGTGACTGCACATGTATGGATTGGTCATCACAGATACCCTACTAGAGGAAGAGTCACACACCCTGGTGGCGCACACCCATTTGGGCAGGGTATTGATGTAGCATTGGTTCATAACGGCGACTTCTCCAATTATGTGTCAGTCAAAGACTACCTAGGACAAAGAGGAATGGAGCCATTATTCTTCACTGACACAGAAGTTGCAGCATTAGGATTCGATTTACATTCACGAGTTTATGGATATCCCATAGAATATGTAATAGAAAGTCTAGCACCTACAGGTGAATTAGATTTTATCATGCTCCCCGATGAAAAACAAGAAGTTTACGAAGCCATTCAAAAAACCCATATTCACGGCTCTCCCGATGGACCATGGTTCTTCATAATTGCAAAAGCAAATGGCAAATCTCATCAATTAATTGGAATTACTGACACAAGTATGCTACGCCCACAAGTATTCTCATATCAAAGAGGAGAGGTGGCTATTGCTTTCTGTGGTTCAGAAAAGCAAGTTATTGATGCAGTATTGGAAAGTTTGTCTTCTGAAGATAATCGTTTCTGGCGACGATGTGATGAATATTGGAATGCTAGAGGAGGATCATACACTGACGGAGGGTCATTCATTTTTGACGTAAATCCAAATCAAGATGGGACACATGAATTAGTAATGAAAAACAAATTTGGAGATTTGATTAACACCCACCCCCCAGGTAATTACCAAATAGAAAATTCAGCATTGACTTCAGGTTTTCAATGGCCAGAAGAATGGTCGCCCACAACAATATTCCCCGAATTGTCATCAAATATTTCCGAGTTTGATTGGCCTTCAGCAAGAGCACTACTATCTGAAATTAGTTCATTTGCAAGTGAAAAATCACGTAAACAAGCTGTTGAACTACTTTGTTTATTGCTAAATAGAAAATATGACACTGGTAAACTTAGAACAAGCCGTTGGCTTGATTTAGTAGAGGATTCAATAATGGAAATATTAAATCATTCTAGCACAAAACCATGCGAATACTTCATTGGACAAAAATCTCCCGGACATATTCCAGAACCAGAAAACCTCACGCAATCTATTGTTGTAGATGCAAGACCATATCCCATAGAAGGAACTGAATCTCTAGCCCGTGAATTAGTAGCACTTTACCAATCAGGATGGAAAAATTTCTGTGTCACTCACTGCCGAGGACACCGGTTTATTGGCAATGGTTTTGGAATGGAAACTGAAGATGTTAGAATAGATGTATTTGGTAGTGTTGGAGATTATCTTGGAAGTGGGAGTGATGGGATGACAATCCATATGCACGGAAATGCCCAGGATCAAGTTGCTCAAATTTACAAGAAAGGTACCTTGGTGGTTCATGGAGATGTGGGACAGTGCTATGGATATGGAGCAAAAGGTGGGCGTTTGTTTGTCCAAGGAAACGCCGCAGGTAGGCCAATGATTAACTCTGTAGGAGGTCCAAAACTAGTAATTAATGGGACTGCTTTAGATTATTTGGCAGAGTCATTCATGGCTGGAGATCCACTAGAAGGGGGTGGATTTGTTATTATCAACGGGATTAAATTTGACCAATCTGGTTCAATTACAGAACTAGAAACACCATACCCTGGTGGAAACCTGTTCAGTCTTTCAAGTGGAGGAGCAATATATGTCAGAGACCCACATGAAATTTTATCATCATCACAATTAAATGGTGGTGAATTCGTTGAATTATCAGATAAGGATTGGGATATTATCGAACCATTATTAATTCAAAATGAAGAACACTTTGGCATTCCTTTAGTTAGGCTTCTAACTGTTGAAGGTGAGATTAAGTCACCATATGAAATATATAGAAAAATAATCCCATTGAAAAATAGAGCTCTTTCAGTAGAGGATGCATGGGCAGCTAAACATGATTAAATTTTCATCTCTTGCGCCTTTTTACCACTATACCCAATCTTTCTCTTACTAATTTTATTTTACCAGAACTGGTTATAGATTTCATACCACCAACTCCTTGTTCTAAATCAAACCTAGAACTCATGTAAGTATCTAGTGACATACTTATTATTGCTTTATTATCAACAAAATCATATAATCTAAAATTACTACCTATTGATTCAATTTGAGAGATTAATGATTCTAATTCCGACCTTTGATTAACTGGTTGATCAAGTCTCAATCCAACCCAGCGAGACTTATCGCGGGAAGCCTTGCCCAACTTAGCCATAATTCACGCGTGTGTGCATCGGACTTAACAGGAGTGGACGCTTGGGCGTCATGTGGACGAGGAAGAAAACGATTTTCTTACAGGAGAAAATGAACCATTTGGCCCCTCGGAAGAAAATAATGATTATTCAATAAAACAAGAAAAATTTGGCCTCGGGGATTTATTGTCAACATTATTAGATTTGAAAACACTACCACACATTATTCTACTAATGATGCTTTCATCAACCCTCTATGCTTTTGCTCAAATAGATAGTCTGTTGTATTTTTCAGCTATTGGGTTCATTTCTCTTTCATTTGGTTACGCTATCACTGCAACTGCGACTAGGTGGGATGCAATTTTTAACCTAGTTAGAGTAAATGAAATATCATCAGATTCATGGATAAAATCATTGATAATGAGATCAATAAGATCTTGGAGCGTTCCAATAATTATTAGTTCAATTATTGCCTTAATTATCAGTATAATTTCTAGTAATAATGATTCCATAAAAGATTGGGTTCCTTTTGGACTAGCATCCCTCTTCTTAGTCTGGTCTATAGGACAGGGTAGTTCTTTCAAAAGTAGTACTTATGCTTGGATTTCAAGTAGTACTAAAATCACAGACTCTACAGCTCGCGAAGGTACTTTATTTGGCGCTATAATTGGCCAATTGATTGGGGTGGTTACATTTTCCATTATTATTGGATATGGTTATAGTTCAGGTTTTGAAGGTGATAATAATTTTAAGTGGTTTGGATTCGTTATTATCTCAATATTACTACAAATCGTATTGATATTTTTACATTCAGGAAAACTTAGAGAAATTACTCTAACCAGAGGTGGAGCTACTTTAGCAAATAGATGGGGATTAATTTCTCAAATTTTTATCATTTGGCACATTGCTAGTGCATGGCGAAGACTAATTGATGACCCTTCACCAATTACTATGATTTTAGAAGAGTTTGTGTTAATGTTACTAACTGTAGTTCTTGCCATATGGGCACTTGCTAGTAGAAATGTGAGTAAAGGTGGTAAATTGTTCACGAGTGATAATGCATTATTCTGGGGCTTATCTTTTGGTTTTGGTTATGCTGGAAGTATTGCTATGATATCCAATATCACAAACGGGATAGGAGGGAATAACATTGCAACTACAATGGCAATAGGGCACATTATTACTGCTTTAACAATAATTATTTTGTATCCAATTGTAATAAATAAACATTCACGATTAATTTCTATTTATGCCGATGAATTGATATCTGAAAGTAAAGAAGATAGTGAACAAAAAGATGAATTTAGTCAAAAAAAGAATAACGAACATGGTGAATTGGATATAGACGAAATTGAATTGATTGATGGTTAAAGCCCACTTACTACTGCTACAACTCTTATTTTACCATCCAAACCATCGGAATGCCTAGCGCCAATAATTACTTGTGCATTTTCATCTAAACCTCTTGTAAATGCATCTGCAACCTTCTCCATCTGATAAATTGACATTTGCCGCCCACCTTCTAATTGCAATAGGCAACCAGTAGACCCACTAACATCTAAAGATGCCAACGGAGCTGAAAGTGCTTGCAAGAAAATAGATTCAGGATCATTCGGATCCCCTTCAGCAACAACCATTGTAGCCGCCCCACTTCTAGAAACAACTGAACGCAAATCCATTAAATCCAAGTTGATAATACCCACTTGCCCTAAAGTAAGAACCAATCCTTGGACTAATTCCTCTATCCATGAAGGGTGTTTTCTCCAGTCCACGCCTCTACTCCGTGCTTGCCATGCAAGGCGGTCAAGAGATAATTTGGCACAAACATCAGAAGATTCATCCAATCTATTGAAGGCTGAAGATGCAATTTCTCGACGAGTCGGGTGATCATCAAACGGAATCCCAGCTATTGAAATTACTAACGCACCTTTACGCCTAGCTTGTGAAGCAAGTAAAGGTGCTGAGCCTGAACCAACACCACCACCTAGAGATGTTAGTAAAATCAATAATTCGACTGGCTCCAGAATTTTATCCATGATCGCTGTAGCCTTCATGAAATGGGAGGCCGCTAATTCTGGGAGGGCGGCGCATCCTTCACTAGATAAATCTCCCAAAGGAACACAATGAGCGTGCCTAGAATCTTCAAATGAGGCTTCATCAGAATCAACTAGCAATAAATCACAATAGTCACTACAATTTTCATGTGCTCTTTTGGCCCAAATAGATCCTAGACTACCGACACCAGCGATTAAGAGACTACCATCGTGCACAACAACACCCAACATGACTAAGCGGTTGAACTTTGGGTATATTGAAAATCAATCATATGAGGCATATCTTTGATACCTTCTTCTTTCATCCCTAGCCCAAGCATTATCTGGTTCAATCTCAAGAACCTTGGAATAATATTCTACTGCCTTCTCAAACTCAGAAAAATATTTTCCATACAGATTACCAAGGTTACTCAATACGGGGACACATTCACTATCTTCATTCAACATCCTAATTAGGATTTCTTCCGCTCCAGTCAAATCATGCATTTCCATCTTACTCTCTGCCTCATCAATATCAATAATCTGAGCATCAGTCAAATTGTAAATATTCACCCACCCGCGTTCAGCCATACTCATCCCAAATACAAGTTTATGATTAATCTATTCATCAAATAAATTATGCCAAAATTAAATCCAAAAATGAAGCCTCTGACATCGTAATAAATACGTCACTGAAAGCGACCTATCATATAGCGTTCAGCAAACGATTATTAGACCCAAACAATTCGGCCCTTTCATCATAGGTTGAGGGTAGCATGGGTGGCAAAATCAATGACTTGAAAATGCCGCTAATTCTTCTGCTTACTGCGCTACTTTTAGCGAGCACCTCAATAGCGGAATCTGACGGCATTACAGGAGACCAAGCAGCGGGCGAAACCGATGTCGCAAAAAATGGTTGTACCTGCCACACAAATAATCTTGTAGCACCATCAGATAGTGTCACATTGCTAGTTGATGGCTTGCCATACATGTGGTCTGAAGATAGCACCTATACGTTTACTATCCAACTAATTGGAGGACCCGAAATTGACCCCGGCCATAATACAGGTGGTTTTTCAATGCGAGCATCTAGTGGATCCTTCTCAGCAGCAGAAGGCTATGGCAGTTTAGTCCATAATGATGGCTCCCCACAAACAATGACCCACACCTCTGAAGGAGCTGAAGTTACAGATCGTATGTGGTTAGTAACTTGGACCCCGCCTTCTAGCGGCACTGGTGATGTGAAATTCTGGGTGGCTGGAAATTCTGTTGATGGGAATGGCGCACCTACTGCGCCCGACTCATACAATAGACTCTCATTTTCAATCACCGAAGGAAATGACGATGGAAATACACGCATGGTTTTTGCTGGTGATGGAAATATTGCTGCGCCAGTAGTAGATAGTGGGCACATCGACTTACACAGCATGGGCGCACCTTTCAGAGCACATTGGCTTGGTTTGCTCGGTTTTGGAGCAGTGATTTCAGTAATTATTTTCTGTGGGTTCTTCCTAAGGTATGGATTTAGTAGACATTACGAGGGAAGGAGTAACTTGCTACGACTGAGGATTAAAAACTTGAAGAGAGGTGACCATATTTGAAACAGGACACCATCACCAAGATGTTACGGCAGGTCGCCAGTGGCGATGTGAGTGTAGAAGATGCTAGGGCTGCGCTTGAGGGTGTAACTCTAGACGAAGAAACATACCAATCAGCAATAGACCATGGCGTTTACAACAAAGTAGAACCAGGAACAATTATTCGTGCTAGTTTGGCACTGAATGGGACCTCGGCATTGGTAATTTTGACTTTCTTGTGGGGTGTTGGCTGGACACTATACTGGGCTGGCTCTATGACTTATGGCTTGTATAATGGATGGGATCAACAGCAACTTTCATTCCACTTAGCTATGACAATGGTGACTCTCATTGTCATGGGTATTATTTATCTCAAATGGGTTGCCCCTGACATTGTAATAGTCAAGAACAGACGTAGGAAATTCATCCCCCCGAAGGACCCAGATAGTTGGCATAAATACGAGGTGTAATTAGATGGCAAGAGAATTTAGGCTTCGCCCGTCGCCAATAATTAGTGATACCACACCCCAAGGTTCTTACAATTTAGACAGAAGAAAATTCATGCGTTACTCATTCAATTCTGCTGCAGGGTTAATTACCATGGCTAGTTTTGGTTCAATAGGATTTGCTTCATTGTTAATGGGGACAAGGGATGATGCAGGAGGTAGTAACTCAATCAGTTATTGGGTACCCAAAGGTCAAGAAGACAATGTTTGGTATGGTTCAAAACATTTGGAACCGATGAAAAAGAGCGACTTCGTAGATGATGCCGCCACTAGTTCAACTGGTATGTCAGGTGCTCAAGGTGTTTGGGGTGGGATGCCAGTAACAGCAATTTACGTCCCACATGATGAAAATAAAGACACTTCCACATCTACAGGAAAACCCCGTTTCCAATTTGCAGATGGCGAAGATCAAACAGGCGCCATAATTGGTTATGGCGGGGAAATCGAAGAAGAGGCAAAATGGTCTGTTTTGAAAATTCACGATAACATGATTATCGTCATGTCAAGGTGCCCGCACCTTTGTTGCATTCCTGGTTGGCAATTAGTCCCTAATGACTTCACTGCCGATAATTGGATCCCTGGGGGGCTAGACTCAGGTGGTAACAAATTATTCTGTATTTGTCATTCTAGTAGGTTTGACCCTACAGTAATAGAGAAAAATACAAACATAAACAAAAATACAGGAGCGGCATTCAAATATTTCGGGATAAAAAGAACTGGTGGGCCTGCCCCTGTAGGAATCCCATTAATCCCTTTCCAAGTCAATGCTTCGGGTGTAATTGAAGCTATTGACTTTGAAGCAGAGGGAGTTGTTGAAATTCTCGATTGGTATACTTTTTGTAATTAGGTGAATAGATATGTTACTACAATTTTGGTTCCTTTGGTTCTTCATAATCATCGTATCGGTAATTGTCGCATTGACTCTGAGAAAAGAAAATGATGATGTTCCGCGCAAAGAAATCCTCCGGGCTGTAGAATCTGTTGGTAAAATGGGAATGGCTGAAAAGATATTCCTTTGGACATTCTCATGGTTAGACACGCGTTTCAGAATTCAAGACTACTGGGCAATGAGTAGGGATGCATATCATTCAGTCCACAGACAAATGCCTATGACACACGCAGAGAAATATAAACTCAGAATTATTTGGTACTGGTACCCATTATACTGCCTTGGAGGGATTTCATTCTTAGCATTCATTATTCTAATCATCACAGGCACTGTACTAGGTATTTACTATGTCCCCGGTGGAGATGGAGACCCCACTCCCGCTTATGGTAGCATGGAATTTATCATGACTCAACTCCCATTTGGCTATATTATCAGAAGTATACATCATTGGGCCACCCACTTCATGGTCGCATCTGTTTTCTTACACATGTGTAGAGTTTACTTCACTGGCGCTTACAGAAACCCACGTGAATTAAACTGGCTTATTGGAGTAGGATTAATGCTTTTGACAATTATTTTTGGATACTCTGGATATTTGCTACCATGGGACGCTCTTGCCTTTGGTGCTGCCACAATTGGGATTGCAATGGCAAAATCAACCCCACTAATTGGTAATTGGATGGCAATATTGCTATTTGGCGGTACATCACTTTCAGGAGCAACAGTAACACGAATGTATTTCCTTCACGTATTCATATTACCAGTAATCGTAACCACTTTAATAATCATACATTTGTTTATTGTTTGGGTACAAGGCATCGCGGAGCCTCATTGATAGGAGATGATTCAGTATGGGCTTAATAGATAATTTTGGACGCATTGCAGATGTATATATGCGCGAAAAGGAAAAAATGTTAGATGCTGAGCAAAAGAGAGAAAGAGTGTTTGAAGGACATCCACTTTGGCCTCATGAAGTACTTAGAGACAGCCTTGTATTTGCTTCAATGGTCGCCGTGTTAGCATTTTACGCATGGTTGATTCCACCACCCTTACACAGTGCAGCTGATCCTTTTGCACAAGCTGGTTTCGTATTCCCTGATTGGTATGTTCTATTTTCATATGGATATTTACGTTGGGGAGAATATTTACCTCAATTTGACATTCCTTTACCACAAATAATCGGAGATTTCTTCGGCACCCCTGTGATTTCTTGGAATGCTGGATGGTGGGTGGCTTTCCTAACTGGCTTCCCAGTAGGAATACTAGCACTGCCGCCATTCCTAGGTGGCAGAGAAAAGAGAGGTGTTGAAGACCCCTGGTTTGCAACAGCCGGAGTAATTTACTTAGCTCACGTCTGGTTTATCAGTGTGTATTCAATAAATATATTCCTTTTATTATATGGAAAAAATAGATCTGATTTCTGCCAACTTAATTCTCATGCAGGCCTTAGTTGCGGAGTAAGGGAACCATGGATAGCCGAAGTTTTCAATGCTATTCCGTGGATCCTTACTGGTATTTTCATTTGGATAATGATTTACTTCATAGCTAAATGGTACATGATTAAATCATCTGGGTCAAGAGCAAGCCCTAAAATAGGCAAAAATATTGCAATAGGTTCACTAATTATTGCCGTCCTAATTTCGGTTGTGTCTTGGCCAGTTTATAATGGAGGGTTTTGGGACATAGGAGGGCTAGGTGCAATGGATGATGTTGACGAATTAGCCACACTTAGAAACCAGCCTGTTGATACCCTACTAGTAATTGAAGAGGGACATGATTGGGATTTAATGGAAAGCAACTGTCTTTCATACGGAGCAAGTTCTGGAAGTTCACTTTGGCAAGATTCTAAGTTTGTTGGTGAAGAGGCATCAGATAGAAGTGACTACTGTCTACTCCCGGCATCTTACTGGAAAAATTGGGGGATTTACCAGCCAGTACAAATGACGATGATTGATTTTGCTGATGAAAATAAACACATGCAAACCCAAACCATTGAAGGAGTTGTCACTGGTGGCGTAAATGGATTTACTGAAATCCTTAGTTATTCAGGTGATTCCACAATTTCAAATTCATATACACTTAGCGTTGAAGACTTGGGCCAAGATCAATTGACCATGGATTTGGGCTGCACCTTTAAGACAAGTGTTAGAAAAGCTGGTGGCCATTCCATCGATGTAAATGTCTTAGATACAAGCGGCACTACTATCGCAACATTAGATGGCGACCTAGAAGAAGGACTGACTTGTATTACCAAAGAATTTGTAATATCACCAGGGCAATATACAGTAACAATGACAATGGAATCATCATTTGATTCTGCTAATTCTTCAGTTCAAGTTGATTCAACCTCATCTGTATCTGTCTATCAACCATTATTCCTAAATCCAAATACTGGAATGGCATTAGACAGGACAAATGGTACTGAACTTGCTTTAGCCGGAATTTCCAATTCAAACCTAGAGCAATATTCTATGGAAAATCCCACCTACCATCAAAATCCTAAAAGTTTAGATGCAAAATTAACTTATGCATTATTTATTCCTCCACTTGGGCTTGGAGCAATGATTTATGTCCTCTTGCGCAGCATGGCACGTGGATATGAGTATGAAATGAACAAATGTTATGGTTGTGACCTTTGTGATGATGCTTGCCCTGTAAGATTATTTAATGCCGGAGATAAACTAAACATAATTTACAACACTTGGAACAACGAAGACGATGGTGTACCGATGTACTCGTGTCTTACTTGTGGAGCCTGTACAAACGCATGTCCACAATTAGTTGACTATGATTCATACGTTGATATTAGAAGGAACCTCGTGGTTGGTGGACCTCCTGCCGCAAATATACCCCATACTATTTTGCAAGCAGTATTAGCGGCAGAAGCAGAAGAAGATTCTGATTCTGAATTCATTTCAGTTGAAGAATATCCTCTAGATTCTAAAATTGGATATTACCCTGGTTGTGTAGATTATTTTGACCGAGACATGATATTTAGCCACTTAAACAAGGGTGAAATGAATTTAGGAGAAACTACCACTGCAGCTTTTACTCTATTTGAGGAAATGGGAGTTGATGTTTCATACCTAGGGAGGGACTTCTTGAAATGTTGTGGGCACGATCAAAAATGGCAGGGCATGGGAGATGTCTTTGACAAATTAAAACAATATAATGAAAACAAATTACAAGATAGTGGGATTGATACACTCGTAAGTAGTTGTGCTGAATGTTTCAAGACTTTTGCTATGGATTATGAATTGGATGGAATTAAAGTAATGCATACTACGGAATTCCTTGCAGAGAAAGGTTTCGATGTTGAATTAACATCTAGTTGCCCCAAGAAAGTTACGTTCCATGACCCATGTAGATTAGGTAGGCAAATGAACATCTATGAAGAACCCAGAAACCTAATTCAAAATGTCAATGGTATCAGCATGGTTGAGATGGAACACCATCATGAAGATGCATTGTGTTGTGGTGTTTCTAGCATGATGTCTTGTAATGAAGACAGTCGTACCCTTAGAGTACAAAGGTTCGAAGAAGTAAAAGAAACAGGTGCTGAAATTATGTTAACATCTTGCCCTAAGTGTGTAACTCATTTTGAATGCTTAAAATTTGAGGGCGACCCTAGTTACGACTTTGAAATAATGGATGTCGTTTCATTCTTAGCCAAGCAAGTTGATGAGAAAAACGCAGTAAAGGCACCCTCTACTGAAATTGTTCAAAATAATATCAATGATGAAGCAATTGTTTGAATAGAGCATTTGATATCGGGAACCTGAAGGATTGGTTAGATGACTGGGCTTGATGAGCTAAAAAGACGCCGAGAAATAGAGGCTGCCAGAATAAAAGAAAGTATGGAAAAAGCCCTAGAAATTCACTCAAATGATATTAAAGAAGGAGAAGAATTTGTTGCTTTCGTAATTAAAGATCAGTGTATAGGTTGTGATCAATGTTTACTTGTATGTGATGATAATGCAATTGAGTTAATTGATGAACCTTTGAGAACACCAGGAATAGAAATTGAAGTAAATAAAAAAGCCCTAATAATTAGAGATGAATGCACAGGGTGTAGATTATGTGTCCTAGCATGCCCGACCAATGCCATCAAAATGATTGATAGGTGAAAATATGGCTGATGAAAAAGAACCGGTTAGATTTGGTGCAGAATTTGGACCATACAGATCACAGCATCAGAAAGGCGTATCACTTTCTACATTCAAAACCTTAGTTTGGATTTCTAACCTTGGAGGATTAATCCTCGTTGTTATCGCACTAGAAATGATGATTGTTCAATCACGATTTTATTGGGGTCTAGCTGCTATGATAGCAGGAATTCTGGTAGCATTATTCCCCTCTAATTACGAAATAGTTGGAATGGAAAAAACAGAAGATGGGGATGAGGAATCATAATTCATCTAATTCCGAAGCCATCCCTAACATCGCAATTTCAGACACTAAAGCGTGCCAATTATCAGCCGAATTAACAATCAAAGAACCCTCTGGATGATTGGAAATTTGTGAATAATCCATAAATTCAGTAGAAGGTGTGTTCAAATTAGTCATCACTCCTTTCTTGTGATTGACTCTGTAAAAGGCCGCAGTATGTTTTCCACCAACACCATAAAAACATGGCTCAACAACAGAATTACCTAATCTTAAAGATGTCGGAACCCCTTCTTGAAGTAAAAAATCTATAGCATCACTACCACCTTTACCATAGGTTAATTTATTCACCTTACGATTAGATAAATTTAGTAATTGTTCCCCACTATCAATTTCAATAATACCCAATCCATATGTACCTGAATCATTTTTTACAAACAATACTGGCTTACCTTCAATTCCATATTCATCATATTTTTTCTGCAAAAATTTGAGAAAATCATCAACTTGTGCAGCAAGTTCTATTCTGCATGTTTCT
>MDTE01009185.1_pt1 | contig 34835 bp, 30 predicted proteins | sample 811231 | NCBI WGS metagenome assembly MDTE01 (sample SAMN05326651, study PRJNA326480) | marine metagenome | isolation source: seawater | place: Indian Ocean: Red Sea | collected 2010
AATCAGATCCAAATTCTCGAGTAGCTTGCGAGACTCTTATAAAAAATAATACAGTTGTTGTTGCTGGAGAGATTACGTCAAATGCTAATGTTGATTATGAAGCTGTAGCGAGAAAAGTAGTAAAAGATATAGGGTATATCGAAGATGATCTTGGATTTACCAGCGCTAGCTTTGAATTTCAAAATCTCATATCTGAGCAGAGCAAAGATATAGATGCTGGTATCTCAGGGGATGTGGTTTTAGGCTCAGGAGATCAGGGTTTGATGTTTGGCTATGCTTGCAAGGAAACCCCAGAACTTATGCCATTGCCAATTGCATTGGCTCATAAACTCATGCTTAAACATGCTGAAGTCAGAAAAAATTTAGGACTAGGCTTGAGACCAGACGCGAAATCGCAAGTTTCTGTAGAATACGATTCAAATTATCAGCCAAAACGAATTGATTCTGTTGTTTTGTCAACTCAGCATAACGAAGATCTCAACCTAAAAGATCTAAGGGAAATTGTTAAATCACAAATCATTGATATGTGTTTGCCTGAAAAACTTTTAGATAATAAAACAAAATATCTGATAAATCCTGCTGGCCGTTTTGTAATAGGAGGTCCAGTTGGTGACTGTGGTTTAACTGGTCGAAAGATAATTGTAGACACCTATGGCGGTATGGCTAGACATGGTGGCGGAGGCTTTTCAGGCAAAGATCCGTCAAAAGTAGATCGCTCAGCTGCTTATGGGCTAAGGCAAGTGGCTAAGTCATTAGTAAAGAATGAACTTTGTGATTATTGTGAAGTGCAAGCATCTTACGCCATTGGAGTTTCTGAACCTATATCAATTTACATCAACACATTTGAATCTGAAAAAATAGGGTTAGATAAAATCAATAAAATTGTTAATGAAAACTTTGATCTATCACCATCTGGTCTCATTGAAAACTTAGGCCTCGCAAATCCAATTTACTTTAAAACAGCTTCTTATGGACACTTTGGTAGAGAAGATATTGGTTTCACGTGGGAAGTAGTAAAAGATTTATGAAAATTGTCGTTGTAAGCGGTGGTTTTGATCCTCTGCACTCAGGTCATCTTGCTTATATCAATAAAGCCAGCTTGCTAGGAGATCATCTAGTAGTGGCTTTAAATTCTGATAATTGGTTAACAGAAAAAAAAGGACAACCCTTCATGGCTTTTAATGAGAGAAAAGAAATTTTAGAGAACCTTAAAGCAGTTAATGAGGTGATAGGCTTTGATGATAGCGACGGAAGTTGTTGTGAAGCATTAGAACAAATCAAACTTTCTTATCCTGAAAATCAAATAATCTTTTGCAATGGAGGAGATAGAGATAAAACCAATATACCAGAAATGATTGTTAAAAATATAGAATTTGAATTTGGAGTAGGTGGTGATGATAAAAAGAATTCTAGCAGTTGGATTTTAAAAAACTGGCAAGGAGGTGCAGAGGATAGAGTTTGGGGCAAGTTTTTTAACTTATATCAAGATAATAAAATGAAACTCAAAGAATTAATTATTGACCCTCATAAAGGCATGAGCTTGCAACGCCATTTTAAAAGAAATGAAATATGGTTTGTTTCACAAGGAGAATGTAAGGTAAAATTTAAAGCCTCTGGCGATAATGAATTTCATGAGCATCATCTCAGGTTACACAATGTGTTCAAAGTGTCCCAAGAAGATTGGCATCAAATTTTCAATCCTTTCGAAGAGGAATGCAGAATTATTGAAATTCAATACGGCAACGAGACTTCTGAAGAAGATATTGAGAGATTAGAATTTTATCAAGGAAATAATGAGTAAAGATTATAAAGTAAAAGACATAACTTTAGCTGAATTTGGTAGACAAGAAATATTGCTTGCGCAAGATGAAATGCCTGCATTGATGCAGTTAAGAGATAATTATCGTGATGCACAGCCGCTCAAAGGAGCGAAAATCATGGGTTGCATACATATGACAATACAAACAGCTGTACTAATAGAGACTCTTATTGATTTAGGGGCTGAAGTTAGGTGGTCATCATGTAATATTTTTTCAACACAAGATCATGCAGCAGCAGCTATTGCTGCCAAGGGAATTCCAGTTTTTGCCTGGAAAGGAGAAACTGAAGAAGAATATGAATGGTGTCTTGACCAAACTATAAATAAAGATGGCAAGCCCTGGGATGCCAACATGATTCTTGATGATGGAGGTGACTTAACTGTAAAAGTTCACAAAGAATACCCAGGAATTTTAGAGCATATTCATGGCATTTCTGAGGAAACCACTACAGGCGTTAAACGCTTAAAAGAAATGTTGGCTAAAGGTGAGTTAAAAGTGCCAGCAATAAATGTTAATGACTCAATTACAAAATCAAAAAATGATAATAAGTATGGGTGTCGACATGGGCTTGATGATGCTATTAAACGTGGCACAGATATGCTACTGTCGGGCAAGAAAGCACTTGTCATAGGGTATGGTGATGTTGGTAAAGGTTCAGCAGACTCATTAATGCAACAAAAAATGATTGTTGATATAACAGAAGTTGATCCTATCTGTGCTATGCAAGCTTGTTTTGATGGATATTCTGTAGTGTCAGCTTACAAAGGTGGAATTGTTGATGATAAAGGCAAAAATTTAGATTCAGAACTTTTAAAAAAATATGATCTTGTTGTCACAACAACAGGAAATGTAGATGTTTTAGATAAGTTCATGCTGGATGCGCTTCGATCTGGTTGTGTAGTTTGTAATATTGGTCATTTCGATAATGAAATTGATGTGAATTTCTTAAAAACATTTGATTGGTATGAAGTGAAGCCTGGTGTGCACAAAGTTATCAAACCAAATGGCGATTATTTAATACTATTGGGTGAGGGTCGTTTAGTTAATTTGGCTTTGGCAACAGGACATCCAAGCAGGGTTATGGATGGATCTTTTTGCAATCAAGTCTTAGCTCAAATAGTGTTGTTTAAAGAAGGTTTTGCAAATAAGCCAGATGATGTTAAGAAGATTTATGTGAAAGTCTTGCCAAAAAAACTAGATGAAGAAGTGGCATCTTTAATGGTCAAGGGCTTTGGTGGAACACTAACCAAACTTACAAAACAACAGCAAGACTATATATCTGTAGAAGAAGATGGTCCTTTCAAAGGTGATGGTTACAGTTATTAGCAATGATTGATATTTTGCTCACAAATGGATGGTTAAGAACAGCTTATGCATCATTAAGAAATTTGACATCACAAGGTCTTTCTGTAGCCGTGAGCGACTCAAGACCATTTGGTATTTCTCAATTTTCAAATAAGAAAATTAAAAAATTTATTTATGCTGATTATGTTCTTGATGAAGATAGATTTTGTGAAGATATTTTAAAAATCTGCAGACAAAATGAAATAAAGTATATTTTACCTGCTCATAACGAAACAGAAGTTTTATCCAGAAGGTTAAAACAAGATTATCCAGAACTTTGCAGAATGATTCCACATATCGATCAAATTAACTTATTTAATAACAAGAAAAAATCATATGACTTGGCAAATAGTTTAGGAATAGATGTGCCTAAAAGGTTTAATTATGAATGTACTGCCACACTTAAAAATGCTTTGAACAACAATCCTCGTGAAAAATATGTAATCAAATTACATAAGAGCAATAGCTCAAAAGGAGTTTTTTATGGAGAAACAGTAAAGGAGGTTTTAGATACAACCTCTTATCTTATAAAAAAATTTTCCCTACCAATTGAAAGGTATCCGCAAGTAGAAGAATACGTAGATGGTGTAGGAATTGGTTGCTCTCATTTATATTGGGATGGAAAAAAAATCTTAAATTTTGGGCATGAAAGAGTAGTTGAAAGAATTGAAACGGGAGGCACAAGTACTTTTAGAAAGTATTTTCACGATTATGCCCTCAATATAGCATCTCAAAAAATTCTTGAATCAGTAAATTATCATGGCCTCGCAATGGTTTAATTTAAGTATAATAAGCAAACAGGCCAATATTGGTTTATAGAAGTAAATCCAAGAATGTGGGGATCCATGCCTTTTGCAATAAGCTGTGGTGCCAACTTCCCATATACTGCATTTTCACTTTGCAATGACAGTAACAAAGCTCAGAAGTCAATAAAAAACAAAATTTCTAAGAATAAAAAGGGAATGTGGTTACTAGGCCATTTAATCACGGCATTAAATTACTTAGTAAAAGCAAAACCAAGAAAATTTCTTTATACACTTACTGAAATTAAAAAAGCCGATTATTTTGATGATTTTTATTGTGATGATTTTGGAGCGTTCGTAGGCCAGATATTGGGATATGCTTATAATCTATTGAGATCATTATTTTATGACGACAAGAAACAAAAGCATATCGGATGAATTATGAAAATTGCTGATATTTATGATTTTGATGGTACTTTAACTAAAACTGATACTACAAAAATAATGCTATTTTCATTGTTTCTTACAAACCCAATATCATCAATCAAAACGCTCTTAGTCATAGATCTAAAAAATAAAAAAAAAATAGGCTCAACTTTTCTTCAAGGAAAAAAAATTTCAAATTTAACTTTATTTATTTTTAGATTCTTAACCAAACTTACAGTCAGAGAGTGGTTAATAAAAAATATCCAGAAAAATGAGTTTAAAAAAAAAGTAATAGTTTTATCAGCTTCGTTCCAGCCCTTTATTAAAAATTTTTTTGATATTTATTACCCAAAATTAAATATAGATGTTTGTGCTACTAAAGTTACAATTAAAAAACAAATAGTTCAAAAGATCTCCAATTCAAATAGAGGCAAAAATAAATTAACGACGGTCAAGAAAGACTATCCGTTTTATAAATTTGATGAAGCTTGGGGCAATGAAATAGATGATTTGCATTTCTTAAAACTTGCAAAAAAACAATTTTTTATTTTAGATTCAAACACATCACCGAATGATAGCCGGTTAAATAATTGTTATATCTATGATAGTTGTGGGAAAAAAATAGTAAGATATCCGTCTGGCTGAGTGGCAGAGTGGTTATGCAGCGGACTGCAACTCCGTTAACATCGGTTCGATTCCGTTCTCAGCCTCCATCCATGATATTCTAAGCATTTATGTGTATTTTTTGATGTGCTCAAATAAATTAAATGTTAATATTTTTGCTCAATGGATAAATTTGATATTGGCATAGTTGGCAAAGGTTTTGTAGGTAGTGCTGTTGCGCACGGATTCTCAAGTGGGTGTGGCTATGAGGCAAATATTTTGATTTATGATAAGAATCCAGATCTGTCACAGAATTCACTCGAAGAGGTCGTAAGTACTTCCCAATTTATTTTTATATCAGTGCCAACTCCCTCCAACAAAAATGGCAGTATAAATCTAGATATTATTAAAAGTGTAATAAGTGAAATTGATGAGGTTGAAACAGATAATAAACCGATAATTTTAATAAGATCAACTGTAGTTCCAGGTACTTGTGATCAAATACAAAATGAACATCCAAATCTAAAAATTGTTTTTAATCCAGAATTTTTGACAGAAAGAAGTGCGTTATTTGATTTTCTGACTCAAAGCAGATATGTTCTTGGAGGAAAAAAAGAAGACACACAAAAAGTAGCTGAGTTATATAGAAATAGGTTTGGCCATTCACTTTGTATTATCGAAACTGATTTTAAATCTGCAGAACTAACTAAATACGTCTGTAATTGCTTTTTTGCAACAAAAGTATCATTTCTAAATGAAATGAAGCTTATTTCAGATCAAATAGGTGCTGACTGGGATGCAATCATTGAAGGCTTTGTAAGAGATGGAAGAGTAGGGCATTCACATATTCAAGTTCCTGGCCCTGATGGCAAAATGGGTTTTGGAGGAAGCTGTTTTCCAAAAGATGTTCAAGCACTTATTAACTATTGCGAAAAAAATGGCATGGCACATGATGTTCTGCAAGGAACATGGGCTTTGAATCTCAAAGTAAGATCAGAACGAGATTGGGAAAAGCTCAAAGGTAGGGCTGTTGTTGAAGATTAAATTCGCCCAGGTGGTGAAATTGGTAGACACAAGGGACTTAAAATCCCTCGAAGGAAACTTCGTGCCGGTTCAAGTCCGGCCCTGGGCACCAAAATTATGAATAATGAAATTAGTAATAATCACCTTGAAGTTAATGAAGTAAGTTTCAAAAAAATAATTTCGTTATGCATAGATCACAAATATATCTTTTCATTTGTAGTAGCAGCAATAACAATAGCTTCATTAATCTTTTCCCTGCTGCTTCCAAATATTTATAGAGCTCAAGTTATTTTGTCACCAGTATCAATGGATACAAATTTAGCGTCGTCGTTGGGAGGTGGCTTAGGTGGTCTTGCAAGTTTTGCTGGCATTGATATACAGTCTGGGAATGCAAAAAAAACTGATGAAGCTGTTGCAATTTTGTCCTCTCTAGAATTTTTTAAAATTATATCTAATAAAAATAACCTCGCCGTTCCACTTTTAGCCTCAAGCGGATGGAATAGAGAAAAAAACTCCTTAAAAATTAAAAGTAATATTTATAATGAAAGCTCAAAAACGTGGGTAAGAAAGCCTAAATCACCAAGAGGAGTAATTCCAACTGACATTGAATTATTTGAAGAATTCCAAGAAATATTTTTAGTTTCAAAAGATAGCAAAACTGGATTCGTTATTTTGTCTCTTGATTTTTACTCGCCTCATCTTGCAAAAAAATGGCTAGATTCAATTGTTCTTGAAATAAATAATTTAATTCGAGAAAGAGATATCACAACCGCAGAGAAATCAATTTCTGCTTTAAATGATAGAATTACCAAAACTAATCTCTCGGAGGTTAAAAATGCCTTATCAACACTTATTCAAGAACAAACCAAAACAATTGTTTTTGCAGAATCTACAGAAGAATATGCATTTATAACAATTTCGCCTGCATATGTTCCAGAAATTAAACATTCGCCGTCCAGAGCCCTTATCGTAAGTTTAGGCTTGCTACTAGGTATTACCTTAGGCATTTTTTTAATTTTGCTTATAAACCTTAGAACAAAACATTATGAATAGAATACTTGTGACTGGTGGTGCTGGATTCATTGGTTCAGCCTTAATAAGAAATTTGGTTTCAGAGGGTGTTAATGTACTGAATGTAGATAAATTAACTTATGCTGGAAACCTTGATTCACTTAAAGACATACATCAAAAAAAAAACTATCAGTTTGCAAATTATGATATCAATGATGTAAGTGCTATAAAAAAACTTTTTAAAAGCTTTAAACCAGATGCAGTAATGCACTTAGCTGCAGAATCTCATGTAGATAGATCGATTTCTGGACCTGAAGAATTTATAAGAACCAATATTCTTGGCACATTTAATCTATTAAGTGTTTCTAAAGATTACTATGACTCAATGTCTACAGGCAGTAAAAAATTTATATTTCACCACATTTCCACTGATGAGGTATATGGAGAACTAAAAAATGACACAGATTTTTTTAAGGAAGATACAAATTATGATCCAAGTTCACCTTACTCAGCATCTAAAGCTAGTTCTGATCATCTTGTTAGAGCATGGAATAGAACATTTAATCTTCCAGTAGTTATTACAAATTGCTCAAATAATTATGGTCCTTATCAAAACTCAGAAAAACTAATACCAAAAATTATTACAAATTGCCTTAAGGAACAGAAAATACCGATTTATGGTTCGGGAAAACAGATACGGGATTGGTTATATGTTGACGATCATGTTGATGCTTTAAAGTTGGTTGTTGAAAGCGGAAAAAATGGAGAAACTTATAATATTGGAGGAAATAACGAAATTTCTAATATAAATGTAGCAAACATAATATGCGAATTTTTAAATAATTTTATTCCTAGCACAAAGAGAAAAGTGAAAGACTATAAGCAATTAATTGAATACATAGATGACAGACCTGGCCATGATAGAAGATATGCAATTGATGCATCCTATATTAATAAGACTTTAGGATGGGCTCCTAACGAAACTTTTGAATCTGGCATTTCAAAAACTATTCAGTGGTATGTTGAGAATAATTGGTGGTGGGAGGAAAAATCATGAAAGGAATAGTGCTTGCAGGTGGCAGTGGCACAAGATTAAGCCCTCTAACGAATGTAATATCAAAACAATTATTACCGATTGGTGATAAGCCTATGATTTATTATCCTTTATCAACCCTCATATCAGGGGGAATTAGAGAAGTTTTAATTATAAGCACACCTCAAGACACACCAAATTACAAAAAATTATTAGGAGATGGTTCTAGTTTTGGAATGAAAATATCATATGCAGTACAAAAAGAACCTGATGGCATAGGAAGTGCATTTTTAATCGGTGAAGATTTCATTGGATCAGATAATGTATGCTTGATATTGGGTGATAATATTTTTTATGGGTACGATTTTTCAGCAATCTTAAAAAATAAACTTAAAACTATTTCAAAAGGAGCTCATATTTTTGGATATAAAGTTTCAGATCCAGAAAGATTTGGTGTTGTGGAGTTTGATTCAAAATATCAAGTGAAAAATCTTATAGAGAAACCAACGAAACCAAAATCTTCTTTTGCTGTTGTCGGCTTATACATTTATGACAATAGTGTGATAAAGGTTGCTAAAAAAACTAAGCCATCGGACAGAGGTGAGCTGGAGATAACTGATATAAATAAAAAGTACCTTGAGAAAAATGATATTCAAGTTACCACGCTAGATAAGGGTTTCTGCTGGTTAGATACTGGCACGCCTGAAAGTTTGCTTGAAGCTAGTCAATTTGTTTCAACTATTGAGAAAAGACAGGGAATAAAAATTGGTTGCATTGAAGAAGAAGCACAAAAAAATGGCTGGATTTCAAAAGCTTCAATTAAGAAAAATGCCAAAAAATATGTGAATTCATCTTATGCAAAGTACCTTCTTTCATTATGAGCTTTCTTAAAAAAAAATGAATATAGTTTTAACTGGATCAAGCGGTCAGGTTGGCAAGGAAGTAAACAATCTTTTGGGAAAAAGATTTAATGTTTATTCATTTACAAGAAAGGAACTTGATATTACAGATACCAAAAAAGTTGAAGAAATTATTTCAAAATTAAAGCCAAAATATTTTATTAATTGTGCTGCTTATACCAAAGTAGATGACTGTGAAATCAATAATGAGTTAGCATTCGAGATAAATCATTTAGCTGTTGAGAATATCTCTAAATGTTTACAACCAATGGGTGCAATTCTAATTCATTTTTCTACTGATTATGTGTTTGATGGAAAAAGTGAAATTCCTTATACCGAAGCAGATGGAGTTAATCCAATAAATGTTTATGGAATTTCAAAACTAAAAGGGGAAGAGTCTATCAAATTACATTTGGAAAAGCATATTGTAATTAGAACATCATGGGTTTTTGGTAGCCACGGAAATAATTTTTTAAAAACCATGCTCAAAGTAGGAGGGGAAAAATCAGAAGTCAAAATTGTAAATGATCAAATAGGTGGACCAACTTTTGCTGGCGATATTGCAAATTTAGTTCTAAATATTATTTATAAAACATCTTCGAGATTTAAAGATTGGGGAACATATCACTTTTCGGGATTCCCTTATGTGTCTTGGTTTGAATTCGCACAAGAAATTTTCAATGAATCATTTAAACAGAATATATTTTCAAAGAAACCTTCGATAATACCGATAACTACATTTGATATTTTAAATGCAGCGCAAAGACCAAATTTTTCTAAGCTTGATTGTTCAAAAACTTTTGATGTTTTTGCAGTTGAGATGTCAAAATGGGAAGAGGCAATTAAAAACTTAAAGATATTTACTTGAATGAAAATAACTGACAACTTTCTGGATGATGTAAGAATTCTTGAACCTAACGTTTACAGCGATAAGAGGGGCTATTTTTTTGAATCATGGAATCAACAAGTTTTTAATGATCTTTTAAAAAAGGATATTAAATTTGTTCAAGATAATCATTCAGGTTCCGTGCACGGAACATTAAGAGGACTGCACTACCAATTAGAAAATTCTCAAGGAAAACTTGTAAGAGTAACAAAAGGAGAAGTTTTTGATGTGGCGGTTAATCTAAAAAGGTCATCTAATGATTTTGGAAAGACAGCACATACAATTTTAAGTTCAGAAAATAAAAGAATGTTTTGGATTCCAGAAGGATATGCTCACGGCTTTCTAGTATTGAGTGATTATGCTGAATTTCAATATAAAACAACTAATTTTTATGATAAAAATTCAGACAGGACAATTATATGGAATGACAAAACTTTAAATATTACTTGGCCTCTAGATAGATTAAAACATGCCCCCCTCTTATCTGAAAAAGATATTCTTGGAAAAAAATTTGAGGATGCAGAGGTTTTCGATTAAGTGAAAGCTAGATTTATTTCATGGAATTTTTTTGGTCTTTTAGTTCCCCTAATTCTAGGACTTATCTCGATTCCATCTATTTTACAAAATCTTGGAAGTGAAAAATTTGGACTGCTGGCTTTAGCTTGGGGATTGATTGGTTATGCAAGTACTTTTGATTTTGGTATTGGAAGGTCACTTACTCTTGAGATATCCAGAGGGATAGCAAAAAAAAATGAACAATTGCTTGCTGATCTTCAAACTACTGGTACCAGACTTACATTAATTATTGGGCTTATAGTTTTTTTACTTCTTTCTCTATCAATAATATTTGGAATAACATCATTATTTAAAACTACTTCAGTTGAACCATCAGAAATATTTTATTCATTTTTAATTGTGTCATTTACAATACCAATTCAGGCAATGAGCGCAACTTATAAAGGAATTAATGAAGGTCTTCAGAATTTTATTGGTATAAATATTATCAGAATATTTCTTGGAGGCCTAAATTTTCTTGCTCCACTTGCCATTTCTTATTTTTCTAAAGACCTAATTTTTATATTTTCATCATTGCTTGCTTCGAGAGTATTAGCCTTAATTTTTTATAGATTTTTGTCAGTTAAAAAAATATCTAATGTTGGCTTTTTTTCCAAGAATTATGCAAAAAAAATAATTAAATTTGGATCATGGGTGACAGTGAGCAGCATATTAAATCCATTATTGAATCAATCAGATAGATTTTTGATATCTGTTGTTATTGGTGCCGCAGCAGTGTCCACATATGTAATACCTTATGAATTAGTAATTCAAAGCTCAATTATAGTAACTTCTATTTCAACTGTTGCTTATCCAGTATTTTCACAAATAACAGCTAAAAGTTACAAAGACATTAAGCCATATTTTAATAAGGTACTAATCTACTCAACTCTATTGATGTTAATTGTATGTATTGCAACATTTTTTATACTCCCTCATTTTTTACAGTTTTGGTTGGGCAATAATTATGAAGAGCTTTCAACATCAGTGGGAAAAATTCTGTGTTTTGGGATCTTTTTCAATTCTATTGGAATAATATGTTATTCATTAATACATGCTAATGGCAGATCAGACATAACAGCAAAATTTCATCTACTTGAAACACCTATGTTTCTAATAGCCCTGTTTTATCTATTGAATAGCTATGGTCTTATTGGTGCGGCAATAGCTTGGTCGTTAAGAATGATACTTGATGCTATTCTCTTGGGAGGTTATTGTTATTTCCGCATTTTCAAATCAAGCAAATATGAAAAATATAATTGAAAAAACTTTACTGGTTTCTTTTTTCTTTTGTTTGGGTTCTCCAATTAGATTAAATATTGGAGTAAATTTTTTTGATTCAGTTTCAATATTAGATATATTTATTTTTACTATCTGTTTTCCGTATATTTTGACTGCAATTTTTTTAAATGATGTATTAATAAAAGGAAAGAGAATACTTATTGCATTAGTCATCCCAATTTTCATTTCAATAATTTCTCTTCTATGGACGGAAGACCTAATTCAAACCCTAAGAAATATAATCATTTATTTTGAGTGCATAATTTCGTTTATTTTTATTTATATGCTTTCAAGCAGGTTATTAGTTACATCAAAATTTATTGGAATATTACTTATTTTTTTGTTCTTTCCAATATTGATGATGTGGGCTGGATTCAATCTATTTTTACCATATAACGTAGAGGCTGGTTCAGCAGACTATGTTTCATATTTTTTAAGATTAAGTCATCCATTAATAGGAAGGTCAAATGCGCTAGCTGGGATAATTGCACCTTTTTTTATTTTATTTTTTTATAAATACCAGGATAAGAAAAAAATTAAGGATTTAGTAATTGTTATCATGCTATTGCTTTCACTATTTTTAACCCTGTCAAGAGGAGTAATATTAGCAACTCTAATATCGATATTTATTTACATGATTTTCTTAAAAGAAAAGTTTTTTCAAAACTCATTTGTATTAATAATTATTCTTTCCTTTTTTGGATATGGAATATTCAATCTTTATATGGTGCTAGAAGTGTCAGATGTATATATTTTAGATAGATTTGATTTAGGAAATATATCATCTAGGCTTGAATATCTATCATCAGCCATTCAGGCTCTCCAAAATAAACCATTGCTTGGATATGGTGGAGGTGTGCTTCCAGATGATGAAAATCTTATATATGGAGTTCACAATAGTTTCTTAGAATTTATGATAAATTATGGCGTTTTTTTCGGCATGATATGCTGTATTTCAATAATATACATTTGGTACAATTTTAATTATTTGAATAATCTTGAAATCTCTTTTAAAAAAGGAAATTTATATCTTAAATCTGCTACGACATATTCTTTTGCATTAATTCTCATACTGCTTTCACAAGCTCAATATGAAGGCTCAATTTTACGAATTTTTATTTATGTAACTTTTGCATTTTTTTTAGGAAGGTACTACGGAGATAATCATGCAAAAAAAAGTTAAGGTGATTATCGTAAATTTTAACTCTGGTAATCTATTAAGAAAATGCATTGATAGCCTGTCTGCTAATTGCGATGAGCAAAATTTTTCAATATGTATTGTAGATAATTTTTCTAATGACTTGTCATTAAATTTTCTCGAAGATTATCAAAACATAGAACTTATTAAAAACAATGAAAACTTAGGCTTTTCAAGAGCATGCAATTTGGGTGCTTCAAATTCAACGAATGAATATTACTTATTCTTGAACCCTGATACTGTCTTTATTGAAGATTCAATTAAAACATCTTTAGATTTTATGGAAAATGATAAAAAGTTAGCATATGGTGCTTGTGGGGTTAAACAATTAAAACTTGATGGTACAGTTCAAAGATCATGCACTAAAATACCAACACCATTTTCAATGTTTATATCATCAATTAAGCTTAATTTTATCTTTAGTTCTCTTGGATATGAAATGAATTATTGGAGCCATGAAGATAACAGGGATGTGGGACATGTTATTGGATCTTTCTATTTCATAAGGTCTGAAATTTTTCATAGTCTGAAAGGTTTTGATCAACGTTTTTTTGTTTACTTAGAAGATCTGGACCTTTCAAAAAGATTGAATGATTACGGCATGAAAGTTAGATATTTATCAGACACAACAATGATTCATGTGGGGGGAGGTGTCAGTAGAAAAATCAAAGATCGAAGATTATTTTTCTCTTTACAAAGTAGAGTTCTTTTTTGTGAAAAACATTTTAGCGCAATGAGCAATATTTTAATTAACTTGCTAATACTTCCTCTTGAGCTTTTTTTACGTCTTATGGCAAATATATCTAATAAAGAAGGCTTTATGGAAGTAACAAAAGGATATAAATTATTTTTTAATTGGTATCTTAAAAAGAGAAAAAGTTGAAAAAAGTAATTGCATTTACAAAATATTCTAGGTTAGGAGCAAGTTCAAGGTTAAGAATTATGCAGTACACCGCAAAATTAAAAAATCTTGGTTATGAAATCGAAATAAGTTCATTAACAAATGATGAGTACTTAAAGAAGAAATATAGTGGCAATTATTTATTATTTTTCCAAATACTGTATTTCTACATTAAAAGAGTATTTGAGCTTAGAAAAATATTTTCAAAAGATATTATTTGGATCGAGTATGAGCTATTTCCATTTTTGCCAAGTTTTTTTGAAATCTTAATTACGTTATTAGGCAAAAAATATATTGTTGATTATGATGATAGTATTTTTGAGAATTATAAGGAATCAAAAAACTTTTTTGTAAGAAACTTTTTAAGTAAGAAGATTGATAATGTAATTAAGAATTCTGAAGTAACAATTACAGGGAATAAATATCTTGAGAGGTATGCCAAAGATAGAGGAGCAAAACATACTAAATGCATACCTACAGTTGTTGATGAAAGTAAATATGATATTGATTTTACACCAAATGAAAAACAAGATTTGGTAATAGGTTGGATAGGCTCTCCAGGAAGTCAGAAATTATTAAAAGAGTATGCTCCATCTTTAAACAAACTGTGTAAAGATAAGAATATTAAGCTTGAATTTATTGGTGCAAACAGTGTTTTATTTAATTGGTTTGATTCGTCGATAGCTTCAATTACACATTGGACAGAAAAAGATGAAGCTTATAACTTGCAAAATATAGACATTGGAATAATGCCATTAACACAAAGTAGATGGTCAAAAGGAAAATGTGGTTATAAAATAATCCAGTTTATGGCATGTAATAAGCCTGTTGTAGCTTCTTACACCGAAGCTAATAGCGACATAGTTAAAGATAATGAATGTGGACTGCTCGCTGAAAATATTGAACAATTCATTGAATGCTTGAATATTCTAATTTCAGATAAAGCCAAAAGAGAGGAAATGGGAATGAATGGAAAGAATGCAGTCAGAAACACATATAATATTAATACACAAGCTCATGAATTAAAGAAAATTTTTATGATAGTTTCCTAAAAATATTAATAGTATCCTTTATACCAATTAATAAATTCCTTGACTCCGGTTTTAAGATCTATCTTTGGAGAATAATTAAAAAGCCTATTTATCTTTTGCAGGTCAGCTTCTGTTCCAATAACATCGCCTTTTTGAAGTGGCATTAAATTCAACTTAGCTTTTTTACCAAGATTTTTCTCTATCTCAGCAATAAAGTCTATGAGTTTAACTTTTTCAGTTCCAGCTAAATTAAATATTTCATGATCAGTAAAATTAATATAATTTGATTCCAAGCAACCAATTATTCCATCTACAATGTCATCAACGTATGTAAAATTTCTAAAATGATTTCCATTGTTGAAGACCTTTATAGGCAGATCTGCAATTATATTTTTAGTGAATAAAAATAACGCCATATCTGGCCTACCCCAAGGGCCATAAACAGTAAAAAAACGAAGCCCAGTAAATTTTAATCCATAGAGATTTTTATAGGCTTCTGACATTTGCTCATTGGTATTTTTTGTTACTGCATAAAACTGAAGCGGAGTATTAACAAAATCGTCCTCAGAGAAAGGGAACTTTTCATTACCACCATATACTGAACTTGTTGAGGCGTAAATTATTCTTTCTATATTCGAATTTTTTGCATATTCAAGTATATTTAAGTACGCAGTAATATTATTTTTTACATAATCTTCTGGATTTGTTAAAGAATGTCTCACCCCAGCCTGAGCAGCAAGATTTAAAATATAATCTGGTTTAATTCTATTTAATAATTCATTTGTAGAATTATCAGATAAGTCATGAATGATTGATTTATAGTTTTTTGAATTTTTAGCTTCTAAATTTTTTAAACGAGCTTTTTTTAAATTGACATCATAGTAGTCATTTAGGGAGTCGATACCAGTGACATTATATCCAATATCTATCAGTTTATTTGCCAAGTGATAGCCAATAAAGCCTGCATGCCCTGTAACTAATATTTTTTTCATATAAAGAATTAAAGTATATAATATGTTTTTTATTTATTCATGAGTGTGTTGTGTGTGGGATTGTAGGCTTTCTTGACGAAAACATTTCCGACCAAGTTAAAATCAAAAGTATAAATAATATGTTGGACAACATTCAGCATAGAGGCCCTGATGAATCAAAATATTCATACCACACTAAATCAAATCTAATTCTTGGACATAGCAGATTGACAATTTTGGATTTAATGGAAACGGGCAGTCAGCCCATGCTATCAAGTTGCGGTGAATATGAAATCGTTTTTAATGGCGAGATTTATAATTACATTGAACTCAAAAGATTTTTAAGAAAAAAAAATAAAAATCTTAAATTTAGAGGTTCCTCAGATACTGAAGTTTTGCTTGAATATATATCCTTTTTTGGCATCAAGGAGGCTCTACACAAAGCAAAGGGGATGTTTGCCTTATGTGTATACTCAAAATCAAAAAATATACTTTATCTTGCTCGTGATATATGTGGAGAAAAGCCACTTTACTTTCATTGCAATCAAGAAATGAGAAGATTCTTTTTTAGCTCGGAGTTAAAGCCACTTAGATTTTTTAATAATTTTAAAAAAGAAATAGACATGCACTCATTATGGAATTACTTATCATATGGGAATACGCCCTCAAATAATTCAATATTTTGCGATGTAAAAAAAATACAACCAGGTGAAATAATGGAATTAAATTTAAATAATTTCGAAATAAAAAGGGAGTACTTTTGGACCTTACCAGATTCAAAGAAAAAAAATACCAATAAAAAAATGACAGATGACAATGTTTTGAGAAGGGCAGAAGATTTACTTTTATCTTCTGTAGAAAAACAAATGAGATCTGATGTACCAGTTGGTGCATTTTTGTCTGGAGGGATTGATAGCACTTTAATTGTTTCTGTTATGAAAGATCTATCTGATATACCAGTAGAGACTTTTTCAATTGGATTAGAGTCTAAAAAATATGATGAATCGCAATACGCAAAATCAGCAGCAAGCTATTTGAATACCTCTCACAATGAAATAATTGTTACTCATGATGATTTACTTGAAACTTTTACAGACTTCTACAATATTTATGATGAACCATTTTCCGACTCATCAGGCATAGTAACTAAAATAGTTTCTGATTATGCTGTAAAAAAAGTGAAAGTTGCTCTTACTGGTGATGGGGGCGATGAGATTTTTGGTGGTTACAATAGACATAAAGTCATCGCGCAATATTGGCCATATTTAAAAAAAATACCTCCTGTAGTGCGAATGTATTTTTCCAAGCTTTTAAATTTAATAGGCCCAAAAATAACATTAAAAATTATTGACAGCTGGTATCCTGGGATGAGATTGCCACTTCTTAAATGGACAAAATTATTGCAAATTTTAGAAGTTAGAGACTTGGAAGATTATTATGAAAAACTTAATAGAGATTGGCCTTTAGGCTCTCTAAATAAAAACTTTGAAAAATATGAAATAACGATTGCTGATAAATTAAATAAAAAATTTGATACAGATCTTTCTAATATAATGTATTGGGATCTAAATAATTACCTACCTAACGATATTTTAACGAAAGTTGATAGGGCTTCTATGTCATGTTCATTAGAGACAAGAGCCCCATTTCTAGATAAAGATATTATTGAGTTTGCATTTACCCTGCCAGATAGATTTAAAATAAGAAACTCCAATGGAATTTATGAGACTAAATGGATTTTAAGAAGACTTCTAGAAAAAAGAGTTCCTAAAAAAATCTTCGAGCGTCCAAAAACAGGTTTTAGCATCCCAATAGATGAATGGCTTAAAGGCCCACTTAAAAACTGGGCTAAAAGTTTACTAACCGAAGAAAACTTGAATGAATTAAAGCTAATTTCTTACACTGAAGTGCAAAAGAAATGGGATCAGCATCAGTCAGGAAAATATGACTGGTCGCCACAGTTATGGAATGTATTGGTCCTAGTATCTTGGATAAAAAATGAAAAAAGGGGTTCGATATTAGAGTTTTAATTAATGCAAGTGTTGCAGAATCATTAATCGGCTTCAGAAAACCATTTATCGAAAAATTATTGGAAGAGGATTTTGATGTATATGCAATCTGTGATTTTACTCAAAATAAGCATGTTAAAATTCAACTTACTGAAATGGGCGTATGCCCGCTTGATATAAATTTATCTAAATCGACATTTTCATTAATAAAAGATTTCATATACTTTTTGAATTTATTAAAAATATTTTCTAAATATAAACCCCAAGCAGTATTCTCATATACCCTAAAACCAATAGTTTATGGTTCTATAGCAGCTAAAATTATTAATATAGAAAATATATGTTCAATGTTTAGTGGTCTTGGGTACTTATTCACTGACAAAAAAAAGGGATTTAGGGTTAAGCTTGGAAAGTTATTAGTTTTTTTAGCTAATTGCTGCGCTGATAGAATAATTTTTCACAATAAAGACGATTATCAAGAATTATTGAAACAAAAGATAGTCAGCTCTGATAAAAAAATCCTAATTGTTAATGGTTCCGGAGTTTCATTGGAAGAATTTAAGTTTTCAGAAAATATATTTCTAAATAATGAGATTAATGTTTTGATGATTTCACGTTTCATCAAAGAAAAAGGTGTAAGGGAGTATATGGAAGCTGCGGAAAAAATAATTTCAAAATATGATAATGTAACTTTTAATCTTGCAGGGTATTTTGAAGAGGGTGAAGATACATTAAAAAAAGATGATTTAAAAAAATACTTTGCATATCCAAAAATAAAAAATTTAGGAAAAATAGAAAGAGTTTTCCAAGCAATTCAAAGGTGTAATATTTATGTTTTGCCAAGCTACAGAGAAGGCACTCCAAGAAGTGTATTGGAAGCAATGGCCACTGGTAGAGCAGTAGTAACAACTGATGCTCCAGGTTGTAGAAATACTGTTATTAATAATTTTAATGGTTTTTTAGTTGAGCCAAAAAATTCTGTTGAGCTATCGAATGCCTTAGAAAAACTTATTAATGATAAGAATTTAATATCTAATATGGGAAAAAATTCTAGAAAATTGGCTGAAGATAAATTCTGCGATAAGAGAGTTGCAGATGAAATGTATAGATTTGTTTTTAAATGTTTTTAATTGAGACATAGAGTATATTATACAACTAATCAGAAAAATGAAATTATCTTCACAAAGCCCTATTAATAAAAAAAATTATGAAATTATTTTTGATGATTATCAGAACATTCGTGATTTTTTAGATAAACACACTTCCAAAAAAGTTATTGTTGTTCAAGGGCTTGGTTTTGTTGGAACTGCAATGAGTCTAGTTTGTGCAAATACTGACAATTCAGAATATGCAGTAATAGGATTAGATATACCTACGAAAGAATCTTATTGGAAAGCTGGAATGATAAAAGAAGGTTTGTTGCCTTTAGAGTCATCTGATCCAAATATTAGTAAATTTTTTGCTAATTCTATGAAAAAAAATAATTTTTTTGCAACTGCTGATAAGCGAGCTCTTAATTTTGCAGATTATGTAATTGTTGATGTTAATTTAGATGTGGATAAATCTAAAAATTCAAATGAATTTAATGTAAAAATTGACGGTTTTAAAAAAGCTGTTATTGATGTGGGTGAAAATTGCAAAGAGGATGTCGTTATTTTGGTAGAAACAACTGTTCCGCCAGGAACTTGCAGAAAGATTGTAAAACCATCTATTGATCAATGTTTTAGCAAAAGAGGTTTATCAAAAGATAGGTATGTTTTAGGACATTCTTATGAACGAGTAATGCCTGGACCAAATTATATCAATTCCATAAAGAACTTTTACAGAGTTTACTCAGCATTAAAAGAGTCAGATAGTGAGGTTATCGAGGATTTTTTGAAAACAATAATAAGTGTTGAAAAGTACCCTCTTACAAAGTTGGCTACAACTGAAGCTACAGAAATGGCAAAAGTTCTTGAAAACTCATACAGAGCTATGAATATTTCATTTATGGTTGAGTGGTCAAGATTCGCAGAAGATGCTGGTGTCAATTTATATGAAGTAATTAATGCTATAAAAATGAGACCAACACATAGCAATATGATGTTTCCTGGAATAGGAGTAGGAGGATATTGCTTGACTAAAGATCCTTTAATAGCAAGCTGGGCAAGCCAAGAGTTTTTTAGATCAGTAAAGCTCGAGACATCAGAGAATGCGGTAAGAATAAATGATCAGATGCCTGATGATGCTTTTAATTACTTTAAAAATAAAATTATAAAGAGATGCAAAAGCTTAAATAAAATTGCGTTACTTGGGGTTGCCTACGGTCCTGGTATAGGCGATACAAGATTTTCTCCCGTGCAAAAATTCTATAAAAAAATCAAGAAACTCTGTACCAACATTACTTGCTTTGATCCCTATGTTAATTTTTGGGAGGAGGTTTCTATTGAAGTAGAATCTGATTTAAAAAATCTAAGAAATAATCAATATGACTGCATTATAATTACAACTAAACACGTTGAATTTGAGGACAATGAAATTATTATTGAACTCATAAAAAAAGGGGTAATAGTTTTTGATACCATTGGAGTTTTCGCAGAAATAAAAGATCTTCATAAATTTAAAAATTATTTTCTCTTAGGATCAGGCATAAATGAAAAATAAAGAAGTACTACTACTGGGTGGAAGTGGATTTATAGGCTCATCAATAGCCAAATTTTTGCTAAAAAATAGAGAATATAATCTAACAATTGTGGACAATTTTACACGAGGAAACAAAATTGAATCAAAATTTTTTGAAAAATATTTGAATAAAGGTCAACTAAAGACTGTTAATCTAGATTTAACAGTTTCTGACTCATTTAAATGTTTAGAAAATGATTTTGATTACGTTTTTGTACTGGCAGCTTTAGTGGGCGTTGATAAGGTAAATAAAATCCCTCATGAAGTTATTAGAGTAAATACATTAATTACAATGAATACTCTTGAATGGTTAAAATCCTCAAAGTGCAAAAGAGTTCTTTTTTCATCAACAAGTGAAAATTATGCAGGCACAATTGAAAAATTTGGATATGCAGTACCCACTGATGAAACTGTGCCATTAACTATTGAAGATATAAGCCACCCGAGATTTTCATATGCCATAACCAAGATTTTAGGGGAAAGTGGATTTATAAACTATTCAAAAGCTGGCTATTTTGATGCTGTTATAATTAGATATCATAATGTTTTTGGGCCCAATATGGGCTTTAGGCATGTGATCCCTCATCTAATAGAGAGATTTTCTAAAAATGAACAGCCTTTTAAAATCTATGGACATGACCAAACAAGATCATTCAATTTTGTTGATGACGCAGTTGAAGGGACAGTACTTGCAATAGAAAATGGGGCTAGTCAAGCTGTATACCATATTGGTTCTGAGCAAGAGATAACAATTAAAGAGCTGACTAAATACGTGGGCGATATTATGGGCTATCAAGGTGATTATGTGGATGCTGAAACTTTCCCAGGATCAGTATCCAGAAGGTGTCCAGATATTACTAAAGCTAAGAATGATTTAAATTTTATGCCTAAAGTAGGATGGAAAGATGTCGTAAAGATTACAGTTGAATGGTATTTAGATTACATGAAAAATTCTGAATCAAAAGAATCTTTCTATGACCAATTTGGAGTTAAAGAATGATACCGCTTTCAGTGCCAAACTTAACTGGAAATGAAGAAAAGTATGTTAAAAAGTGTCTTGATACTGGTTGGGTGTCAACAGCAGGAGAATTTGTAAATAAATTTGAAAAATCTTTTGCTAATAAAATAAAAATGAAAGATGCAGTTTCAGTGATGAATGGTACATCTGCACTACATATGGCAATGATGCAAATTACAAATAAAGAAGATATTGTAATTCTTCCAAATCTTTCTTTTGTTGCTACAGCAAATGCAGCCATGTATCTTGGAATAGAGCCAGTTTTTATTGATATTGATGAAGATGATTGGCAAATGGATTTAGATCTTCTTGAAGAATTCTTGAGCGAAGAGTGTATTTCAGAGAGAAATATAACTAAATACAAAAAAAATAATAAAAAAATAGCTGCAATTGTAATTGTTCATAATCAGGGCAACATGTGTGACATGGATAGATTAAAATCAATATCCAAAAAATTCAATGTAAGTCTTATTGAAGATGCTGCTGAATCGCTAGGATCAAAATATAAAGGTAAAGATTCTGGAACATTTGGTGAGTTCGGGTGTTTTAGTTTTAATGGAAATAAAATCATTACAACTGGTGGTGGCGGAATGATTGTGTCAAAAAATAAAAAAATGCTAAACAATATAAAGCATATTTCTACTACGGCAAAAGTTGATCCAATAAAGTATTTTCATGATGAGGTTGGATATAATTACAGGTTGGTAAATATCTTAGCGGCAATTGGGCTTGCTCAGCTCGAAAACCTTGAATTATTTATATCAAGCAAGAGAAAAACTGCTGATTTTTATCGAGAAGCACTAAATGACATTGGTGATATACGGTTTCAAAAAATTCACAGTGACGTAAAATCTAACGAATGGTTATTCACCATAAGAACTAATCAATCTGCAGATCTAATGAACTACTTAAATAAAAAAGGCATTATGAGTAGGCCATTTTGGATGCCAATGAATATGCTCCCAATGTACAGTAATAAAATTTTTTTTAATAAAGAAAATAAAAGTCGAAGTGTACACGAATCTTGCATTACACTTCCATGTTCTACCAATATAACTGAGGCAGAATTAAATAAAGTTGCTGAGGAAATACGAAACTTTTATAGTGATGCAAAGAATTTTTGATATCATTTTTTCTCTGGCAGCTATCATAGCCTTATTGCCTATTTTTTTTGTTGTTATTTTAATTTTAAAGTTTACAGGTGAGGGTGAAATCTTTTACCTACAAGAAAGAATTGGTTTAAAAAAGAAAAAAATATATTTAATAAAATTTGCAACGATGGTAAAAAATAGCGAGAACATTGGTACCGGTACTTTAACCCTTCATAATGACCCTAGAATACTGCCATTTGGCAAATTTTTAAGACGCTCTAAGATAAATGAATTGCCTCAATTGTTTAATATTTTATTTGGGGACATGTCAGTGATCGGTCCAAGACCACAGACACAAAGATGTTTTGATGCTTTCCCAAAGAAATATCAAGATGAGATAGTTTCTATCGTTCCTGGACTTTCTGGCGTTGGCTCTATCTTTTTTAGGAATGAAGATAAAATGACTAAAGAATCTGATAATCCTTCAAGATTCTATGATGAAGTAATAATGCCTTATAAAGCAGAAATAGAGATTTGGTACATCAAAAATAGAAATGTTAAGAACTATTTTTATCTTATAATACAAACTTTAGTAGCAGTTTTGTTTCCAAGTTCAAAATTCTTAAATAAACTTTATAATTCTCTGCCTGAGCCTCCAGAGCCGTTAAAAAAGTATATTTTGAATTAAAATTGCTGCTCTTAATGTATAATTAAAAACCATGAAAAAGATATTATTTGCTTTAGGATTTATTGCAATGCTTAGCTATCCGCAGGTAAATAACATTGAGGATCTAGAAGAAATAGCAAATTTGTTAAATCAAACGGATATTACACAATTTACCTCACAACAAGATTTAATAAATGAATCTGAAGATAACAGTGATATTATTAGTCAGGATTCTTTAAAAGAAAAAGAGGAAAAAAACTCACTTAAGTCAAATATTTTTGGTTTGGATATAATTAATACGGTACCAACAAATATCGTTGCATCAACAGATTTGCCAGTACCCGGCAATTATAAAATTTCACTAAATGATGAATTAAAGGTAATTCTTACAGGGTCAGAAAATAAAAATTATACGTTAAAAGTTCAATTGGATGGTTCAATTCTTTTCCCTCAGATTGGGGCAATTAACCTATATGGTAAAACGTTTGACGAAGTAAAAGAACAGATAAATAAATTAATCAATGCTACATATGTTGGAGTTGAAGTCGATGTTGCTTTAAGCAACCTAAGCGCAAAAAAAATTAATATTGTAGGTGCAATTGAAAATCCAGGAACATATATTGTTAATCCTTTTACAACAATATCAAACGCTCTGGCATATTCTGGTGGACCTCAAGAGTTTGGCTCACTAAGAAATATTAGACTTCTGAGAGCAAATGGAGAGGAAATAACATTTGATATGTATGACTTGCTAATAAAAGGAAACAGACAAAATGATTTAACTGTTAGTTCAGGAGATACTTTAATTGTGAGTGGAACTGACAACTTTATAAATGTATCAGGAGCTGTTCTGAGACCAATGCTCTATGAATATAAGAAAAGTGATACTATTAAAGATCTTATAAATTTTGCCCTGGGAACAAAGAGAAATGCGAATATTAATAATTTGTTCTTAGAAAGCGAGAGTGCATCAAATGGCATAATTACAGAAAAGGTAGAGTTAACACAATTAATTGAAGATAAAAACCCGTTTTCTCTAGTGATTGGTTCTAAAGTATCAAAAGAAATAAAAGATATATTTGTTCAAGGTGAAGGTGTTGAAAATGGGTACTTTGATATTAACAATTACAAAACACTTAGTGATTTAATAAAAAGCTTAAACTTTTCTTCTTTCATTTATCCACACTTCTTTATTTATGAATACAAATCGATTGATGGCTCCAAGACTAACATTCAATACTTATCAGTTTACGAAAATGAAAAACTTGAAAATACAAAGTTGAACCCCAATGGAGTTTTAACTTTTTTTTCCAAAGACCAAATTTTAAATGGAAGTTTTAATGCACAAAATTACAGAAAAATTATTTTGAATTTCTTTGGTGATTCTTACGTTATTCCATTTTATGGGCAACTAACATTGAATGAAATTGATGAGTATTTTAGAGAAGATGATACTTCTTTTGGTGTTGAAAAATTTGCTTTAAGTTTTTCAGGGGAGGAAATAAGAGATTTAGAAAAAATAATCTCTTCTGAAGATATTAAACAGATAACTTTTAATAAAACAGATAATGATCTCATTGATATTGTCATTGCAGGAGAGGTCGCTAGACCCGGCTCTTATACAGTTTATAAAGGTACCAGCCTTGATGATGTCTACAAAATTGCCGGAGGTCTTCTGGAAACAGCAAATCCAAATGGAATAGTTTTTCAAAGAGAATCTTTAAAAGAAAAACAAGCTATAGCTTTTGATAAATTGAGAAAATCACTTTATGGAGAACTTCTGCAACTTGCTGCAAATAGTAGAATTGAAGGAACATCTGATGGTATTGGCTCAATCCCAATGCTATTCAACAGCATGAATGAGGTTGAATTTTTTGGAAGGTTTAGTGGAGATTTGAGCCCTGGAAGCTTGCTCGCTGAGACAACCAATCTTGAGAAAGCCGATTACATCTTCGTTCCTACTACTCAATATTCTATATCAGTGCTTGGTGAGGTTCTAAATGAGTCATCTGTAAGTTATTCAGAAAAAAATACAATTAAAGATTACATTGAAAAAGCAGGAGGATATTCAAATTATGCACAAAAAAGTGAAATTTATATCATCAGAGCAAATGGCCTTTCAGAACCAGCCAATAATTCAAGTATTTTAAGACCTGGTGATTCAATCATTGTTCCAAGAAACTACACGAAAATAGAGGGATTACCACTTATTACAAACATTGCTCAAGTTTTATCAAACTTAGCATTTGCAGCAGCCTCACTCAATGCATTAGATAATTAAATGTACCAAAAGCTATTTTTTTTGCTTTTAGTATCTTTTTTTGTTCACTCTAATTCTATTAATAACTTTGGAGCCGTTGGCTACATTAATTCGCCTTCAGCTTTCAACTCTGAACAAGCAAAAATAACCCTTAACACAAATTTTTCATCAGATGAAAGAAGATATATTGTTCATGCAAGTCCATTTGATTGGTTAGATGTAAATTTATTTTATATAGATCTTCGTCGTATAAGTTATGGCGGAGGTTTTGATCAATCTTACAAAGATAAAGGATTCAATCTTAAGTTTTCTTACCAAATAAATGATAAATCAGCACTTGCTCTTGGATTAAATGATTTTGCTGGCACTGGTTTATTAAGTTCTGAATATCTAGTTTATTCAATAAGAAATAAAAGTAATGAATTTACTGCAGGTATTGGTTGGGGCGTTATGAGCGGTGCTCTTAAGGTAGAAAATCCCCTAAAAATTCTTGATGATAGGTTTAATGCTCGTTCAGGCTTTACAAAAGATCTTGGAGGATCTGTTGATTTTGCTAATTTTTTTTCTGGTGATGAAAGTTCAATATTCTTAGCGTATAAAAAACTATTCAAAAATAATTTAAATGTCATTGTTGAAGTTGATCCATTTGCGAAATCAAACAGTACAAAAAATTATTGGGATGAAATATTTGGTGAAATTGCTAAGGATCGATCTCTGTTTAATTTTGGTATCGAAAAAAAATTTAATAATTATGATATTAAAATAAATTTGATTGATAAAAATTCTATTAATTTAAACTTCTCTTATACCTTTGATTACAATTATGAAAGAGTTTCACCATACAAAGGCAATGTAAAGTCAGATATTAGAACAATTAAAGAGCTAAAGGCAGAACTTGAGAAGAATGCAATTGCTCTCAAAAGAATTGATGAGAACAATGATTCTATTTCATTGAATGTTCGTCAAACATATTATCAAGATGTGGAGAGATCAAAAAATAAGGTAATGGAGATTTTACTCAACTCCGAAATGGCGAAAGAAAAAGAAAATATAAAAATTACCCAAGAAGTTTTAAATATGGAGGTAATTGAAAATGTAATTAAATTTAAAAACGGCAATCCACTTCAAGAAAATAATGATCAAGCAGAGCTTACAAATGTTTTTATGGTGAATAATGAAAACTTATTTCCAATTATAAATAATACCTTTGGCCTTAATTTGCGACCTTTTTTAGCCTCTAGAGAAGCAGGTTTGTTTAATTATGGGCTTATTGCAAACAATAATACAAATATAGTTTTGAAAGAGAACCTTATAATTAACATGAACTTAAAGCACTCAATTTATGATACTTTTAACGAACTAGTGGTGCCTCCCAGAGATACATATCCAAACCAGGTAAGGTCAGATGTTAAAGAGTACTTGAGAGGTATGGGTAATGGAATTGTTATAGGCAGGCTTGAATTTAATTTATATGAAAGTTTAAATAAAAAACATTTTTTTAGGTTATCAGGCGGAATATTTGAAGAAATGTTTTCTGGCTTAGGTTTTGATTATCTTTACTATCCTCAGGAATCTAATTTAGCTTTAGGATTTGAAGCGTTTTCAGTTGTAAAGCGAGATTATAAGATGCGATTTGGAAATCTTAATTATGATAATGAAATGGTAAGAGCAAAACTAATCTATTTTGATGATTATCTAGATGTTACATACTCTTTATCATTTGGAGAATATTTAGCAGGAGATGAGGGTTATACGTTTCAAGCTATGAAGAGATTTAAAAATGGCGTTGAGTTTGGTGGGTTCTTTACAATTACTGACGTTCCAAAAGAATTATTTGGAGAAGGGTCATTTGATAAAGGATTAAAATTTATTATACCATTTGCATTGCAACCTAAGGCATCCTCACCTTTAGCTAATTTTGTTTATAGGCCTTTAACTAAAGATCCAGGAGCTTTATTAATTAAATCTAATGATTTATATCAAGAAATAAGAAGACTTAGGTAGATAATTTTAACTGCTATAACCTAATATTTTTTAAGTTCCAGTTCCAGTTCCAGTTCCAGTTCCAGTTCCAGTCCCTGTTCCAGTTCCAGTTCCAGTTCCAGTTCCAGTTCCAGTTCCAGGATCTGGTGTTGGTTCTGGTGTAGGCTCAGGTGTTGGTTCTGGTGTTGGTTCTGGTGTAGGCTCTGGTGTAGGCTCAGGTGTAGGCTCTGGTGTTGGTTCTGGTGTAGGCTCAGGTGTTGGTTCTGGTGTTGGTTCTGGTGTAGGCTCTGGTGTAGGCTCAGGTGTTGGCGCAGGTGTTGGCGCAGGTGTTGGCGCAGGTGTTGGCGCAGGTTCCGGATCTGCATCACTTCCTGTAGCTTCTGAAAGAACACCATATCCAAGTACCCAAGCTAGTGTGTTAGCAAGATCGTCAGCGGTTAAGCCAGGAAGGCTGAAACCTTCATTATCCTCAGAATTATTTTCAATTACTTCTTGGTCATTATCATCATTTTCTTTTATTTCAACTTCTTCAGCTTTTGGTGGAGATGTTGGCTCATCAGCCTCATCTGCTATGAGATAGGCTGGCATGATAATGGTTGCTAAAAGTACTCTTAAAAAATTTTTCATGTGTGGTTCATTTAAAGTTTGATTTTAATAGCAAAAGAGAGAATTAGGAAGCTTTTTTATGCATTACGTTTAAAAAAAAACACTAAATGTACTAATAGCTATCAATGAATGAAATAATTCTAATAATTTAAAGTAAAATTTTCTGTAATTTGGCCTACATAATGTAATATTAAGTTTAAAAATGTCTAGTCCAAATCCTAAAGAACTATCTACAAACCAAGACTTGCAAGATTGGATAGAGGCTCTAGAAAATCTCAACCTATTTGACGGAACTGAACACACAAAAAAGATTGTTAATGAATTTTTTAAGTATGCAGAAAATAAGGGCCTCATAGATGATTTCTTTAAGCAAATCCCTTTTGAAAACACGATATCCGTAGATGAAGAAGAAGACTATCCTGGTGATTGGGAGATTGAGGAAAAAATTAGGCATTTCATAAGATGGAATGCCATTATTATGGTCCTTAAGGCCAACAGAGAAAAAGATCTTGGCGGACATATTTCAACCTATTCATCTTCTGCAACTTTATATGAAGTTGGTTTTAATCATTTTTTTCGTGGAGGTGAGAATTCACTTTCAGACATGATTTACTATCAAGGACACTCATCTCCTGGAATTTATGCAAGATCATTTCTTGAGGGTGTTTTTTCTGAGACTAATTTAGATAATTTTCGGCAAGAAATTGATGGTGAAGGGCTTTCATCATACCCACACCCTTGGCTAATGCCAAATTATTGGCAATTTCCAACAGTTTCTATGGGATTGGGGCCCATAATGTCAATTTATCAAGCTCATGTAATGAAATATTTAGAGCAAAGAAAGCTTTTAGAGTTCGATCAAAATAGAAAGATTTGGATGTTTTGCGGAGATGGGGAGATGGATGAACCTGAATCTCTGGGAGCCATATCACTTGCTGCAAGAGAAAAACTAGATAATTTAATCTTCGTAGTAAATTGCAATTTGCAAAGATTAGATGGTCCGGTGAGGGGGAATTCTAGAATTGCTACAGAACTTGCTGCTATTTTCAAGGCTGCAGGATGGAATGTGATCAATCTTATATGGGGTAGAAAATGGGATAAGCTTTTTAGAAAAGATACCAAAGGTGCACTTAGGTGGATAATAAATAATACAGTCGATGGAGAATATCAGAATTTTAAAGCAAAAGGTGGAGCTTATACGCGAAAACATTTTTTTGGTAAGCATCCTGATGCATTTGAGTTGGTTAAAGATATGACAGATGAAGAAATTGAAGAACTGAATAGAGGAGGGCATGATCCACTTAAGATCTATAATGCTTACAAAAAAGCCTACGAAGTTAAAGATAAGCCTACTGTTATTTTGGCTTTTACAATTAAGGGGTACGGTTTTGGTTCAAGACAGGCAGATAATACTGCTCATCAAGTTAAGAAATTGAGTAAAGAAATCCTTCATGATTTTGTTGTTAATTTTAAGCTTCCTGTAACTGAAAAAGATTTAGATGATCTGTCTTATATAAAATTTGATAAAGGAAGTGCTGAAGAAAAATATCTTGTTGAATCGAGAAAAAAACTTGGAGGAAGGCTGCCTTTAAGAGAAGTAAATTTAGAACCTCAAAATCTTGATAATAATAAAATTTTTGAGGATTTTAACGATGAATCTAAAAGAGAAATGTCGACAACCATGGTATTTGTAAGGCTTCTCACAAGCTTGCTTCGTGATAAAAAAATTGGAGAAAAAATAGTTCCAATAGTGCCCGATGAAGCACGTACTTTTGGTATGGATGGCCTGTTTAGACAGTTTGGTATTTATAGCAGAGAAGGCCAGAAATATATACCTGAGGATGCTGACAAAGTCATGTGGTACAGAGAATCAGAAGATGGTGTAATGTTAGAGGAAGGTATCACAGAAGCAGGAGCATTTTCTGCATGGCTAGCTTTAGCAACATCATATGCTAATAATCAATTACCAATGATTCCATTTTATATCTTTTATTCAATGTTTGGGTTCCAAAGAATTCATGATTTGGCATGGGCTGCTGGGGACGCAAGGGCCAAAGGATTCTTACTGGGTGCTACGTCAGGCAGAACAACACTAAATGGAGAAGGCTTACAGCATCAAGACGGCCACAGCCATATCTTGGCACAAACAATTCCTAACTGTAAGTCTTATGATCCATGTTTTGATTATGAATTAGCTACCATAATCAAAGAAGGTATGGATGATATGTATGTAAAAAATAATGACAGTTATTACTATTTAACGGTAATGAATGAAAACTACATTCATCCTAAGAGACCTAGCGCTGCAACTAATGCCGCAATTATGAGGGGTGCTTACAAATATAAAAATGCAAAAAAACCGCATGTGAGAATTCTTGCATCAGGACTAACTTTGAGATTTGCTTTATCAGCAGAGGATATCTTATCAAAAATGAGTATTAACGCGGAGATCTGGAGCATTACAAGTTTTAACGAATTAGCAAGAGAAGGAATTGCAACTGATCAAGAAAAATTATATGAATCTAATAAAAAAGAATCGTACGTTGAAAAGTGCTTTAGTACTTCAATGCCAACAATAGCAGTCTCAGATTATCAAAAGCTTTATGCAGAGCAAATAAGAAAGTGGGTTAAAGGGACTTATGTATGTTTAGGTACTGATGGTTTTGGAAGAAGTGACACTCGAGAGAAATTACGCTCTTTTTTTGAGATTGATACTAATCACATAGTTTTTAATGTCTTGAAAGTTTTGAGTATGGATAAAGAGGCAAAGAAGTTTGCTAAAGATAATAATATTAAGCTTAATTCAAAGCATTACTTAAAAAGATGAAAATAGATTTGAAGATACCTAACCTAGGCGAAGCTGAGGATACAGAAATTATTGAGGTATCGGTTTCAAAAGGTAAAAAAATAAAAAAAAATGATCCTTTAATTGTGCTCGAATCTGAGAAGGCAGCAATGGAAGTCCCTGCAGATTATGATGGTGTAATTACTGACGTTCATGTCAAAGAGGGCGAGAGCGTTGCTGAAGGAAAAGTATTTGCTACATTAGAAATAAGCGAAGAAAATTCTAAAAAAGAAACTCAAAAAATTGAAGAAAAAAAAGTTGAAGACAAACCAATTGAAGTAATTAACACAAGCAATCAAGAAAAAGAGAAAGTCATTGAGAATTTCAAGGATTTTGAAGGGGTTAATACTGGACCAGCTGTTAGAAAAATTTCTAGAGAACTAGGCATAGATTTATCTAAAATTATGGGCACAGGAAAGAATGGTTTTATTACAAAAGATGACGTAAAAAACTATATCTCATCTCTTTCAGGAGAGAACACACAATCTTATGCTGATTTATCAGACTTAGAGATTTTTGGAGATTTTGTTCTTGAAAACCAAACAAAAATAAGAAAATTAGGGGCAAAAAATCTTTATAATTCATGGTCTTCAATTCCACACGTAACTCATTTTGAAGAAGTTGATATTAGTAATTTAGAGACACACCGAAGAAAACTTAATGAAGTGTCAAAAAATAAGATATCTTTGTTGGCATATATTGTAAAAGCCTGTTCAATAATACTTCTCAATAAACCAATACTAAATTCATCGCTTGTAGGTGAAGGTAAATTAATGCTAAAAAAATATGTCAATATTGGGTTAGCAGTTAATACTGATCAGGGTTTAATTGTCCCAGTAATTAAAAATGTGGAGCAACTCAACTTAGGCCAAATCTCAGAGAAAATATCTGAGTTTGCAAATAAAGCTCGAAAAAAAACAATTATGGAAAAAGACCTAAAAGGTGCAACTTTCACAATATCTAGTTTAGGCAAGATTGGCGGAACAGGCTTTACTCCCATTATCAATCCTCCTGAGGTTGGAATTCTTGCTGTTTCACGCTCAAAAAAAGCTTTAGCATTAAAAAACAATGAAATTTTAGAAAAAACGTTAGTGCCATTAGCTCTTTCATATGATCATAGAGTTATAAATGGTGTTGATGCAGGTGAGTTCATGCAAGAGCTAAAAAATTTAATGGAAGATTATTCATAATGACTGACATTTTTCCAATATCTTTTCTTCTTTCAATTTTACTTATATTTATTTCTAAGATTGCTGGAAAAAAAGGAATTGTAAATATAAGAAAATCTCCCCAAACACTGCATACAAGATCTGTTTCTCGATTTGGTGGTATCGCTATTTTCTTTTCACTTTTATTAGTCAGTTCAATTGATAGTAGTGAAAACTATCAATTCATGAGGATGGCTCTTTACTGCTCATCGCCAATTTTTATTTTAGGGATCCTTGATGATTTACAAGTAGAAATTAAACCTGTTATTAGGCTATTAATTGTTTTTCCCTCTGCTTTTCTATCATATTATTTTCTAGATGTTGAAGCATACTCAGTAGATATTCCATATATAGATTCTTTATTTGAATTTAAGATTTTCTCCATTATTTTTATTTGTTTTGCAATAGCCGGAATGGTAAATGCTTTTAATATGATCGATGGTATTAATGGGCTTGTTTTGCTCTACTGCCTTACAATCTGCGTACTAATTCTTATATTTCAATCGTCATCATCAAGTCTAGATATCAACCTTTTCTTTGTAGCTATATTTTTTGCAGTATTAGCTGTATTTGTTTTGAATTTCCCATTTGGAAGAATATTTTTGGGTGATGGTGGAGCATATTTTTTAGGGATTATGCTCTCAATTGGAGTTGTAAAGTATTACCAAATTAATGCCTTATCGCCTTGGTATGTTTTTAGTGTATTTATTTATCCAATTACTGACGTATTTTTTTCAATAATCAGAAGAATTATTTCTAAAGCTTCAGCAGTTAAACCAGATAGCAAACACTTTCACCACATAGTCTATAAAAGAGTAAAAAAGATTGGACTTGAGTCTGAAAATATCAACCATGCAATAACTACTTTACTAATCTTTATTTTGTATTTCCCCTTTCTTCTTTCAGCAAATTATTTCGCAAATAACTCTTTGATACTCCAAATTCAATGTCTGATATTTGTATCCTTTTATTTAGCTATTTATGTTCTTATTAATCCGAAAGACTTATCTTACCGAAAGACATAAAGAGAAACTTCTTGTTATTATTAAGAAATAAAAAATAGTTATTCAAAAATGGATTTAAAAGATAATTTAGAAACTGCAATCGTTGCTGCAAGAAAAGCTGGAGAGTTCTTAATAAAGAACAAAAATCAAACAAAAAAAGTATTAGTTGAACGAGGAAGAGATATTAAAATCGAACTTGATAGAGAGTGCGAGAATTTAATACGAGATGAACTTAAATCAACACAAATAGAAATATATGGTGAAGAATTTGGAGGAGAGATTTCTCAAGATGTTATTAGGTGGGTAGTTGATCCTATTGATGGAACAGCCAATTATTTTCGCGGTATTGATCAGTGTTGTATATCAATTGCTCTAATGGAAGGTAAGAAATCAAAGATAGGAGTTATTCATAATTTTAATACTGATGAGATTTTTCATGCATCTTCAGGGAATGGCGCTTTTCTAAATGAGAAAGAAATTCGGGTGTCTGATATCTCTGATTTAAGTAAAGCATCATTATTCACAGGTTTTCCAGCATCTGAATCCATAGAATCTCAAAGTCTGTTTCTTAAAAATTTATCAGTTTGGAAAAAAATAAGAATGTTTGGTAGTGCAGCTTTATCGTGTGCATATGTGGCATCTGGGAAGGGTGACTATTATGCAGAAAAAGGGGTTTATCTTTGGGATTTTGCTGCTGGTATTTGTTTGGTTGAGGAAGCTGGTGGTAAAGCAGAATTTTCATTAATAGATGATGACAGATACTCAGTAAAATTTTCAAACGGAAAACTATGAAAATAGCTATAGTAGCTGATAAGAAAAGCGGAGATCTTAGTCATTGTTTAGGCTTAAGAGGGGTCTTAAAGGACTATGACCCTAAAAAAGATATTTTTTTTCTCCACAAGGATCTCATTTCATTTCCTGGATTTCTTGAAAGATTATTAAGATTAATAAATGAAAAATTTTTACTTTTTATTTTAAGATTACTCAACCCGAGCGTGGTTGATTACAAATTCGATTTTGTTATTTGTTCCGGCACAAGAACTGCTGTTCCTGCATATCTTTTGGCAAAAGCTTCTAAAGCAAAAATCATTTATATTGGCAGTCCAAAATTAAGAATAATCAAAAAGTTTGACGGTGTTGTTTCTGAAAATTCTGATGTAAGCAAAGTGTATAAAGTAATTTCTTCTGAGTTGCCTCCAACTAGATTAAAACCATATGAAAATGAAAGACAACCAATAAGGCAAAGTCTGGTTCTAATTGGAGGGGATGGTAATGGATATGATTATTCTGAAAAAGACTGGTATAGATTAGCCTTTGAATTTAAAAATATAAGTAGCACTTTTATCAATTCGAAAAGAACACCGAAGTTTGCGTGGCAAAATTTAAAAGAAAATTCTGGCTCAGAACATAAACATCTTGATACTGAAAATACTGATTTAGAGTTATTAACTAAAAATCTTGATGAACATAGTCACATCTTTGTTACAGCAGACAGCACTACAAGAATATCTGAAATTATCAGTAGGGGTTATTTTGTCAATGTGATTGAAATGAAGGGCCCAATCCAATATGAAATGCATCACGGTTTTATGCAAAGTCTTCAAGAAAAGGGTCTACTCAAAATAATGAGACTTGACGAGCTGCACTTATCCGAGAATAAATATCATGGAAATGTTAAAAAATTTGTTGTGACTGAAAGAGATGCCCTTAAATCAAAACTACAAAAATTATTATGAAATCTGTTTGTTGGTTTAGGAA
>MDTE01034480.1_pt1 | contig 34827 bp, 52 predicted proteins | sample 811231 | NCBI WGS metagenome assembly MDTE01 (sample SAMN05326651, study PRJNA326480) | marine metagenome | isolation source: seawater | place: Indian Ocean: Red Sea | collected 2010
CAGCGGGTTTTTGAGACGAGCAGAGACGCTCGTTATCAGATGCAATAGATCAGGATGATTCGTCTCGAGTTTCTTCCGGTTCTTCTCCGTCACCGTGAGAAGCTCGGTTAGCTCCTGACGGATCAAATTTAGCTGTTGATCGCGAAGCGAAACGAGCCGCCGGAGTTTAGAGACCTCGGCGGAATTAAACCAATTCTCGGAGCGTCTGGTCATATCTTCATCGGCTCGAACAAGCCGAACTCCCCGTCGATAACGACGCCGCAGCCGATAATCGGTTTCTTGTTAAACTTGAATCCGTAGTCCATCGCGGCGGCGTCGCGGTCAATTCCACAGCCGACATTCATCGCGAATATAATTACGTTCTCATTAGCAAAATAAGTGACGCCCGCCTGCGCGTGTAAGTGACCTTGAACCCAGCTCGAGAAATGTTCCTTCGCGTTCGCCATCGCCGCATTCTGTCCGCCGCGTCCTCGATCACCGTGAGCGTACAGGACGCCGTCGATCTGGTGGATCGCGTAACGAGGTCGCCAATCCCAGCGGGGCGTTTCCCAGATGTCTGCGTAATTACGGATCATCTCGACGGGGACTCCGACCGTCCGAGCCTGTCGACGCGGTAGCGCGTCATGATTACCAGTCATGACGACGGCGTCGGGGAATGCTTTATAAAGTCGCTTTACCTGACTTAGTGCGAGCCTGTACTCATCGACCGGCGAAGGACTCGACGGGTTCTTCTCGTGAAAGCTAATCGCCCCGAAGTCGACGACGTCGCCGATATGAACGACCGCGTCGGTCTTATGCTTCTTCTTTATGTCTTTAAGGAAGTCAACGTACCCGTCGATCATAACGGGACAGTGAGTATCACCAATTACAAGAACTCGCGACATATAACCTGTTCTGCTTATCTTCTTATTAAGACAGACTCGCGCCAAACGTCAAAGATTCATAATACCCGTCTGACATTTTCATCCATCGCATGATATCGGAACATTCGATCGCTTAAGGCAAAATGTAATTATGCCTCAGAACATTACGCATTCAGACGCCGCGTCGACGAGTCCTTCGTACGCCGAGCAAATGGTCTCAATTTTAGAGACCGCCTTAAAACAAAACGCCGGTATTGTCTCCGTTGTCGTCGACGGAACACAGATCAGGTACGACCGCAAACAGGCGCTCGATGAACTCAGCTATTGGAAGCGGATCGTCGGAGCCGAGAAGGGAACGCGACCGCGAGTCGCCTCGATAAATCTCTCGTGATTAAATCAAAAACAAATAAGCCGAGTCCCGTCCGGTTCAACTACGAAGCGGGTGAAAGTGATAAGAAACGCCGACAGCCATCAACGCGGCTCAAGAGCGTCGACAATCTACTCACTCCGACGAAGCGTCAGAAGTTAACCGCAGGCGCGCGGGATCTGACGCAGAACTTCAGCCTCGCGGCTTGGGCGGTGCGTCGTCATTTGGATTACGTGAGTGCCTTCACTTTTCAGCCGCGAACAGGCGACAAGGGACTCGATAGAGATCTCGACAAGTTTGTCGAGTGGTTCTCGAGTCCTTTCAACTGCGACGTAGCTCGGCGGCATTCACTACCTTCGATTATTCGTTTATGTGAACAGAGACGAACAGTCGACGGCGACGTCTTCCTCGTGAAGCTCTCGAGCGGTCATTTACAAGTCATCGAAGGCGATCGGGTTCGCAATCCCGATCAGGTCGACGACAAACAAATAGTCACGAATGGAGTCAGGGTCTCACGCGCAGGACGTATGCGAGCGATCGCGGTACACGGTCGCGATGATAGGCGAGGGTATGAGTTTGAGCGATGGGTTCCGGCGTCTCGAGTCTATCAGTTGGGGTACTTCGATCGGTTTGATCAGGTTCGAGGAGTCAGTCCGCTCGCTCCGGCGGTTAATGTCTTCCGCGATATCGCCGAGGCGAGCGAATACGCTCTCGCGAAGATGAAAGTCTCGCAGTTATTCAGCCTCGTATTCTATCGCGAATCAACGGACAACTTCGGAGAGTACGCAAGCGGCGACGGTTACGACGTCAAGCTAGGAACGAACCCGATCAAACTCGACCTCGAAGCTGGCGACCGCGCGGAATTCCTCGAGAGCAAGTCGCCGCCGATGGAGTTTCAGCACTATATGGATCAGGCTCTCGGAATGGCTCTCAAGAGTTTAGATATTCCCGTGAGTTTCGCAGACGAATCAAAGACGAACTATAGCTCCAGTCGTAGCGCGTGGATTCATTACGAGAAATCAACGCATAGCAAGCGACAACAACTCCGCGAACTTTTGCAGAGAATCACCGGCTGGCGACTCGGACTTCTTGTCGCCGACGGTGATTTAAGTCTACCCAGCGGAATGACAGCCGCCGACGTTCGGTTCGAGTGGGTTCATAGCGGGACGCCTTGGGTCGATCCGCAGAAAGAAGTACTCGGGGATATTCTCGCGATCGCTGCAGGACTCAAAACGAGGAGTCAGGTAGTCCGCGAGCGTCACGGTCGCGAATTTAACGACGTCGTGGAACAACTCGCACGAGAAGAACAGCAAATCAGTAGCCTCGGCGTGTCGACGAGTCTAAATAAGATAATCAACTTCTTCGGAGACAATCAGAATGACGAATAGATCCGAGGCTCCCTCTAATGCGTTTACGCTCTCTGGCGAATGTCAGGTTAATTTCTCTCATTCAGACGGCGAGTCGAACTCGCACAAAGTAACGCTACTCGCTCGTAGTTCGCAGCCGATCGAGCATTGGTATTGGGGGAACGTCGTCCACGATCTCGACGGGATGCGGCTCACTAAAGATCGAATCCCGCTCGACTTCAATCACGACGCTAACGAGATTATCGGATACCTCGACGAATTCGAGGTCACGAAAGAAGGTCTTGTCTGTCGCGGTGAACTGACGCCGTTTAAAGATGACGACCGCGCGAGCGAGATCATCTTTAAAGCTAAAGCGGGCGTCCCTTGGGAAGCCTCGATCGCATTCGGCGGAGACGGGATCAAGGTCGAGAACATAGCTAAGGGAGCAAGTGCAAAAGTCAACGGGTACGAACTCGAAGGGGAAGCGGCGGTTATCCGCTCGTGGCCGTTTCGAGGTTGTGCCATTTGTCCGCAGGGCGCAGACGAGAATACGTCGAGTTCTGTATTTTCTGGAGGCGACCCAGTGGTCGTCGAGTTCATTAACGGAGATGAAGAAATGAGTGAAGATCGACAAGACGTCGCAGAAGACGTACAAGTCGAAGATCAACTCGACGAACAATTCGACGACGCAGTCGAGGAGGTCGCCGAAGATCTTGAAGACAACACGGACGCAGTCGAGGAAATTCTCGAGGACATCGTCGACGCGGTCGACGAGAAAATCGAAGAAGTCGTCGAACTGTCAAACGAAGACGCTCGCGCTGAACTATCCCAATTCATGGAAAAGTTTGGAGTTGAGAACGGCGCTAAGTGGTTCGCCGAGGGTAAGACCGAAGCAGACGCAACAGCGCTACATTATCAGGCGATCGAACAGGAACGCGACGAACTGAGAAATCAGGTCGCCGAATTAACAATCCGACTCGAAGCCGTCGAACGTGGCGAAGACGAGCCTCTTTCATTCTCTCAGGCTGTTAGCCAAGAGGAGGAAGAAGCGAAGGCTCGTTTTAATTCTTTCCGCGAGTCAACCGGTAGCGACGCGATAGCCGCGTTTGCTTCCCGATTCGATCGCAAAATTTCTGAATAGTTCAGCGTAAACAAAGAGGAGTAAACTCAAATGGCTGATTCTTTTTTAACAACTTCTGACGTCGCAAAATTTAACGATAGTGATCTCGATATCGGTATCATTAGCGACGTATTAAACGATGCCCCTGTACTTTCCGCTATGGCGGCTAGAAGCATAGCTGGCAACACATACGACTATCTAAAGTTAACAACGTCACCGACGGTCGGCTTCCGATCTGAGAATGACGGACGCGAGAACTCAAAGAGTCAGTACACGAAAGTTACTGTCTCCTGTAAGATTCTCGACGCTTCGCATTCAATGGACGTAGCAGTCGCCGAGAGTGATGAACGCGGAGCGAGCGCAGCACTCGCAACAGAAGCCGTCAATCATCTTCGAGCCGCCCTGTTCAACGCAGAGAAGGAAATCATTAACGGCGACCAGTCCGGCGGGTTCGGCGGATTCGCTGATGAAATCAGCGCGCTGAGTAATTCTATGTGTGTAGACGCGGGTGGTTCAACGGCTGATACCGGTTCAAGTGTCTGGGCTGTGAAAACTGGGCTTTCAGATTCACATATTGTTTTTGGACAAAATGGCATTATCAATATCGGCGAGACCGTCGTTCAGCGACTCAGCGGTACGACTGGAACTTATCCGGCTTATTATACTCCGATTAGCGCTTGGATGGGTCTACAACTTGGCAGCGCTTACAGCGTCGGTGCAATTCGTAACATTACCGAGGATAGCTCCGCGAAGCTAACCGACGACATGATCGCCGATTTGCTGAGTAAATTCCCAGCGGGACGCGCTCCCGATTTCTTGGTGATGTCACGACGTAGCCTCGCACAATTGCAACAGTCGCGAACAAGCTACTCACCGAGCGGCGCTCCGGCTGAAATCCCAAGCAGTAGTTTTAACACGCCGATTATTGTCGCAGATTCGGTAGGCGATACCGACGCTCTAATCAGCTAGGTGATACTTTGACAATGCAGTCAGTTATTGCGACGAACTTCGAGACGCTTAAAAGTATGGCGGGAGTCACTATCCGCTATATGCGCGAGGACGAGTCCGTCGAGTTAACGGCTGTTATAGGTCGTACGCAGTACGAGGAACTCTCTCTCTCCGGCTTGTTTGAATCAAGCCAGAGTCGAGATTTCCTCGTACGGGCGGACGATCTCAAACTCGGAGGGCATAAGATCACGCCCGAACGGGGAGACGAGATTCGCGAGGTTGTCGACGGGGAAGAGTTAATCTATCCGGTCGTTAGTCCTAGCGGTTCACGTCATTACGAATACAGTGATCCTTATCGACAGATCATTCGAATTCATACGAAACAGACAAGGTAACGAATGAGTCAATTATCTGACATCGCCGACGCTATCGTCACGACGATAAACGCGGCGTCTCTTTCGTTATCAGCAACAGCGAAGCGAGTCGCGACTCCCGTTTTCGAACGAGAAGGACTCCGTCGTCTCGATGTTTGCGTCTGGCTCGGCGCTGAAGTCGAAGAACTGTTGAGCCGCGATCATACTAACCACGATTACCGAGTCGATTTAGTTGTTAGGCAAGGGGTCGACCCTGAGTCGCTAACCGAGGTCGACGCTTTGGTCGACTATGTTGAGGAAATGCGGGACGCGATCAGGACAGGCGGAACTTATAGTAACGCCCGTCTCGTCGGGTTCGAACAGGAGCCTCTATTTAATTACGATACGATTCACGAGACGCGCGAGTTCATAGCTCTAGTCTCGATTCTTCTTCGAAAAATAAGGACTTAGAACTATGGCCGTTGTACTTGGTATTAACGCAAAAGCGTACTACTCGACTGACGCGAGTACGTATACAGAACTCTCTAATATCAAAGACCTGACGATTAACCTTGAGAAGGGCGAAGCCGATATCACGACCCGCTCGGGCGGTGGCTTCCGTCAGTATGCCGCGACTCTGAAGGAGGGCGGCGTAGATTTTCAGATGGTCTGGGATACCGACGACGCGGGATTTACGGCGATTAAGAACGCATATTTTAACGATACTACGCTCGCCTTTATGTTCCTCGACGGGGCGGACGACTCGAGCGGATCGCAGGGTCTCAAGGCGGAGATGACGATCACAAACTTCTCACGGACTGAAAGTCTCGAGGAGGCTCTGATGGTCGACGTCTCGCTGAAGATCACAAAGGGCGATCTGATCGCGACTCCAAGCTGGCACACCGTCAGCTAGTTAATTGAAGACATTCAAAGACACCGCCGGTCGGACATGGAGTCTTAGCCTAACGATAGGCTCGGCGAAGAAAATTAGAGACATACTCGAGATCGACCTCTTCGGAGATGATATCTCGACGATTGTAACTGATTTAGCGTCCGACCCTGTCCGACTTGCTGGCGTTCTTTGGGTCTTGGTTGCAGATGAAGCCGCCGCGAAGGATATCAACGAGGACGACTTCTTCGGAGCGTTCTCCGGCGACGTCATTGAAGCGGCGACCGATCTGTTTCTCGAAGAACTTGTACAACTGTATCCTGAAAAAAAAAGGATCATTCTGCACAAGATTCTAGAGAAGATCCGGTCGGCGGAACTTCGGATTCTGGAACAGGCTCAGGCGATGGTGGAGAGCGATCGTCTGGACAAGTTCATAGAGGAGAAGATTCGGGAAGTAGAGAAGGACTTCGACGACAAAACGTCTGGGACAGTATCTGCACAATGAGCGGAGTCGTCGGCGTCGACCCGTCGCCGTTCACACTTCGCGAATTGTCGATTATGTTCGAATCAAAATTAACGGACGAATGGAACAGGACGGCAAGTCTCATGACTTTAATCTCAAATGCCTTAGCCGGTAAAGGTCGCAAATTTAAGATCTCCGATTTTCATCCCGTGATCGCGATGAAGCAACAAGCCGAGAAGCCGATCGAAGCAGGGATCGAGGCTCTCAAGATGCTTATACCGAGGGGGGCGCGAAATGGCTAAAGTGATAAGTCTTCGCGGCGCGAATCTATCCTCGACGGCTTCGATGAAAAAATGGTTTTTTGATCGCAAGACGGTAGAGTCTGAGACCAAAAAGGGGATGCGTCGCGCGCTTAGCAAATTCGGAGCGTATGTTCGGAGCGACGCGAGGCGGTCAATGCGGGTCGGTAAAACTCGTTTAGGTCGCGACACGGCGGGACGTTTCAAGAAAACCGCGATTCTTGAGAGATCTAAACCGAATAGCCCGCCGAGACGCTGGGGGAATCCAAAATCCGAAGCGCTCCTTTACGCTCTGTTGTTATTTTCGTACGACAAAATTAGAGAGAGCGTCGTCATCGGATCAGTCGGTCTAAATCGACGCGGCGGCGCGCCGGAGGTCATGGAGCATGGGGGATACGTGAAATCAGATTTTTACAGCGAGGAATTCCGGCGGAGATATAAAGGGCGATTCTATGTAAAACCTCGTCCGTACATGATACCGGCTTTTAAGAAGAATCTGACAAAGATTCCGCAGATATTTAAAGGCGTACTTTCTAAGCGTCAGATGAGTTCGTTAATGAGGAGCGGCGGATAATGGCTGGATCAGCAGGAATTCGGGCGGGTCGCGGGTTTGTTGAATTAGGACTCAACGACAATAAATTCGTCAGCGGACTGAAGCGCGCACAGATGAAGATGAAAGCGTTCGCGGGGTCTATCGGTGCGCTGGGCGGCTCGATGACTCGGCTTGGAATCGGGATCGCTGCGCCTCTCGCGCTTGCAACGAAGGCATTCGCGACCTTCGAAAACAATATGGCGAAGGTCTCGACCATGCTGACCGATCCCGATAAATGGATGCCTCAATTCTCAGAGGGTATCAAGTCGATGATGAAAAACTTCGGCGGCTCGAGTGATGAACTGTCGGACGCTCTCTATTCTATTTTGTCCGCGAGTGTACCAGCGGCGAACGCGCTCGACGTTCTGGAAGTGTCCCAGCGAGCCGCCGTCGCCGGTATGACCGACGTTGCGACCTCCTCGAAGGCGATTGTCACGGTCTTAAATGCGTACGGTCTCGCAGCGAATCAGGCGGGGAATGTCAGCGACTTATTATTTTCGATTGTGAAGAAGGGACAGACGGACTTCGAGTCGCTCGCCGGTTCAATTGGTAAGGTCGCGACAGTCGCAGCGGCGGCGGGCGTATCGACGGAGACTCTCGGCGCTATGATCGCGACCATCACGCGAACGGGTCTCTCGACTGATGAAACAATGACCGCGATCACGGCGGCAATCTCCGCATTCCTGAAGCCGTCAAAAGAAGCCGCCGACGCATTTCGAGAACTCACCGGAATGGAGATGAACCCGCAGACCTTACAACAGTTAGGCGGTCTCGAGGGAATCTTCAATATGATGAAGGACATGTCGCCAGACGAGATCGCGAAGATCTTTCCAAATATCCGCGCGATTAAGGGTATTCTTCCAGCGCTTAAACAGTTAGGCAGCTTTAACGCCGACCTCGAAGAAATGAAAAACGGAGCAGGGGCGACCGAGGAAGCGTTCGAAAAAATGTCTAAGACGCTGACAATGCAATTCAAAAAACTCTGGGGGTCTCTGAAGGTTGTCGCGATCGAGATCGGAGAGAACCTCGCGCCGTACGTGAAACAGTTCGCCGCATACGCAGAGGTCGCGGTTAAGGTCATCGCGAGATTTATAAAACATAATGGGCATCTAATCGTAATGCTAGGCGGTCTGTCGCTTAGTTTGCTGGTGATCGGCGGTACGCTGAAACTGTTGTCGCTAGGGTTTTTAATGTTCGCAAAGGCGCTAGGGGTTCCGATTCTCTTAATCAAATCACTAGCCGCAGTTATCGCGACGCTGTTCTCGCCGTTCGGTTTGATGATAGGGCTACTCGGCGGCGCGGGGGTCGCGTTCGTTAAGTTTACCGAAGCGGGGCAACGGGCAAAAGAGAAAACCGCCGAGACTTTTAAAGATATTATGAACACTTCCTCGCTCGCAATAGGTGGAATTAAAGACGCGATCGCGGCGGGTGATATACAACTCGCGACCGATATCCTTATTCAAGGACTTAAAACTCTTTGGTCGCAATTTTGGGGCTGGATGTCGCTCGGTTGGGCGAATATGCAGAACGAAATGTCCGGAACTCTGGATAAAGTGAAGACAGGCGCGCAAGGTCTCTTAAATCATATATGGGGCGGAGTGGAACGGATCGGGGTTAATTTCAATGCTTGGTGGAATGAAGAAGACCAAGGGGTCACCGACTGGAAGCTCGACCGCATTGATCACGATGTCACGATGGGAAATTTAGTTCTACTAAACAATTACGAGCAGCGCATCAAAGAGGGCGAGGCTGCGCTAAAAGAGGCGGAGAAGAATGCAGACAAAAATATCGAGGAGCAGAAAGCGAAGCTCGAAGAATTGCGAGCGAAAGCCGCCGCGAAATTGGCGGAGGTGACAGCACAGCTAGAGAACGCAGGCGATTCAGGAGCAGGCGCAGGCGCCGCCGCCGCCGAGCAGGAAATCAGCGTTAAGATTCCGCAACTCGACGCGGTCAACGAGTCGCGCGATAACTGGGTAAGTTCCTTCGCGTTTCTCGCGCAAGGTATGGGTCGCTGGAGTCGCGAGACGCAGAACCAGACCGAGGAGGAAATCGCGAACAATACAAATGTTGCAGCCGAGGAACTCAAACAGATACGGAAGAATCTAACAGGCGGCGTAGTGTTTCAATAGGTGACTTATGGCGATTACACATTATGAGAAGAGCGGGTCGAGGACTGGATCTATTACCGCGAAGGGCGGATCGGTCGACATCATATACGTCGTCGAGGGTTCGAGCGAAGATCACGAGATCTACCAGTATCTCGTCGACGAGTTGGATAATGAACATATCGGCCTACCCGCTAAAAATATCTCACTGGCTCCGATTGAATGCGACGATCAGGACAAATGGCTAGCCACTGTTACATTTTCTAACGACGATCAGGAGAACGAGAAAGACAAACAGGATAAACGGGATCTTGAGAATTACAATAGGAACGCCGAGTTGAGTTTCTCGACCGAAGGTGGGACGGCTAAGACGAGGGAAACGGTCGAAAGTCGTCAGCAATGGTGGAATGATACGTTCGGCTTAATGTCGTCGACTGTAAAACAATATTTCATGCCAGAAACGGAACGTGTCATCCCTTTCATGACGTGGACGGAGTCGCACACATTCCCCGCGAATTATACAACGTGGATTAACTTAAAGAATCTGTCTAACATGACGGCAAGCGTGAACGATCGGACGTTCCGAACTTTCGAAAAAGGCGAGGTTTTATTCGTCGGGGCATCGGGTAATTGGACGGGCGGAACGATCAAGATCGACTTTAAATTTGTCGCCGAGCCGAATATTAAAAATATTGTTACAAACATTCTTATACCTCGCGTTCATTATGGCGACAACGTAAATCAACAAGCGGTTGACCACGACATAATAACGCCGATAAAACGCGGTCATGAGATGATTGAGTACGAGACAAAAAAACATTATCAAGAGATAGTAGACGGCAAAGTTGAGAAGTCCGGCGAGCATGTTTTTCGTGTAAGCGTTCATCAAATTTATAAATACATAAATTTCGACTCGCTCGGAATTCCTGATGCGATAGTCGCGAGAACCGCTTATCTCACTTGGCGTAAACAACAGATCGACGAGAAGCGGAAGAATAGAGAGATCGAGCGGAATAAACCGCAGGTGTAAGAATGTCAAAATACAGCCGAGTTATACAAGGCGACCCGATAAGCATTCCGGCGGATCTCTGGAACGAACTCCAGCAAGTCCCCGACCGTTTATCACGGCTAGAGGCTCGCAGCAAAAAACGCGAGTTCATAACACCGGTCGAAGACAATACATTCTCGAACGCCGCAAATGTTCACGTAAAGAATGTCGTCTATCCGTTCTCGCCCGTCGTTATAAAATCCTCGATTAGTTTAGTTGCTTCATATTCAACGACCGGCGGCTGGTCGCAAAGTAACGGTACTTTTACCCCAGACGATCCAATTCTCGCAGGCGACGCGCCGTTCAATCTGTCCGTCGCGGACTACCCGAACCGTTTCGCGATGTACTGGGGTATTTCTCAGGAAGGTACGATTTACGGCGAAGACGACGTCGTCGTCCAATTAACCGGTCTCTCTTGGATTGTAGCTAAAGAAGGCGACAGCAAATTCGACGATATTATTTATTTAGACGAGGACGGCTGGCGCGGAGCGAAGGCGGGATCCTATGGCAAGATCGGCGCGCGGATCGTTTACCGCTCCGATGAGTATCTCAATCGCGGCAATAAAACTAGATGGTATGTCGCTGAATGCGGACTCCATCGGAGCAAGTACGCGACGAGAATATCCGGTCAATTAACGAGTGACGGCTATACGAGCGACACGTCGTTTACACTCGATAACCTAACCCCGATAAACGGCGTCCTCCGAGAAGATCTCGTCGACGCCGGAGAACTGGATGCAGCTAACCCGTTTAAACTACCGACGCTAAACGAGACGACGACCTACGACGGCTTCGGGAACCCTGTGACCAGTTACGAAGTAAACGATAACGATATCGCAATCGCTGAGTATATGAGTTACTACGACTCAGCGACTTATGCGAACGTCGAAGGCTGGGTTATTACCGCATTCCAACAGAAATAAATCGCCGCTGACTATATCCGTCGACCGTTGGTCGTGACCTGATTTTAATACTCGGCGAAAATATAACTAGGAGATATTACGAATGGCTAAGAAATTCTGGATCGGCTCGTCATCGGACAAGTCATTTAATACTGCGAGCAATTGGTCGCCTTCGGGCGCTCCGGTTACAAATGACGAGCTACACTTCACGAGCCGCTCGACGAGTGACCTGACAGACGGCCTCGATCAGTCGGCGACGACGTACGGCGCTCTGGTCGTCGAGGCGGGGTGTAACGTGAACATCGGAACAGAGACCGCAGACCTCGACGTTCAGATTACTGGCGAGGTTAGGTTCAGCGGGTCGGGGCAGTCGTTCGTAGATCTCAACAGTTCAGACGTCGACGTTACAGTCGAGAACTCCGCCGCCGCGAGCGGTGACAATTACGGAGTTAATCTCGTCGGTACAATCGACGACCTAATCATAAAAGGCGGGTCGGTCGGACTAAGTCACGCAGCCGACGACTCCGCGAGTTGTACGACAATTAACATGATCGGAGGTGATCTATTTATCGGGGTTGGTCTTTCAACGTCCGGCGGTACAGACGCAACAATCTATAACGGCTCCCTGATAACTCGTTCAACGTTAAACGACGTGACGGTTTACGGCGGCACACTTACAACAGATCTTAGCGCCGGTTGTGATGGTTCAATCTCTATAAAGGGCGGGTCGATGATCCCCAGCGGGTCGGGGTCTTATGGATCGGTGACGGTCGACGGCGGGTCGTTTGATCTGTCACGGTCAGCCGTCGCGAGGACGATCTCGTCGATTAAAGTAAACGCGGGGTCGCTGATTTATAACCCGTCGAGCGTGACAATCAGCGCGCAGAGTGAAGCAGATAACCCCGTCCGCGTCGAAGTAGCGAGGGTGTAGTCGATGCCTCGCCGAAGACGTCAACGAATGGAAGTCGACCCGACGCCGAGTCCGCAGGATAACGGCCGCGCCGATCGCGTCGAGGCGAAGACAGAGAAGAAAGAGATTAAGTTCGGAGGTCGCGCGGAGATCATCCGGTCGAAAGCTGAACTCCAACACGGCAAAGCGAGCAAATGGAAGTGGCTCTCGATCTTCATCGGAATCATACTCGCCGCCTTCGCCGCGTTTAAATCAAAACTAGGAGGGTTCTTCTAATGGAATTTGTGAAAAGCATATTCGGCGACTTCTTCGAGGCTCTGAAAAGCAAGCGGGTCGTATCGACCGTGATCGGGGCAGTCTTAACCGTACTCGCCGCGAAACACGAATGGATACCCGAAGACCGTATCGACGATATAGCGATCTTCATCGCGGCTCTTGTAGTCGGCGACTCGCTGAGACCGACGAATCCGTCGAAGGTAGGTGATAAATGAGATGGCGATTCGTAAAGAACGGACGACGCGGTCGTATGATGATACGGTCGAACTCGGCTCATGATCTAGTGACGCTCGAGCGAGGGATGAAGCCGCTCGGGTTTATCCGCGTTGGATTCCTTAAATATTGGGTTCACGTCTTCAGCCGAGAGCGTCGGGTGAAACGTGACTTTTACGGCAACGACATAGACCAGAAGATCTAAACGATGGAAATTGTAAATCTACTCAGCGACTTCGGCTTCCCGATTCTTATTTGCTTGATCCTTCTATACGCGATTCGCAAAGCCGCCGCCGCGCTGATGATTCTGGTCGTCGAGCCGGTCGTCAGTAGTCACAAGAGATTCTTGTTAAAAATGGAAGAACAACTCGAGATTCAGAGCGAATGCCTTACTCGTATCGGCGAATTGCAAAAGCAGATCCTCGAGAAAGTCGCGAGCTAGTCTATCTGAATTGTGACCTCGCGCCCGAGCGCCTTCGCCATTTTAAAAATTTGCTCAAGCGACGGTAGCTTCTCCCCCGATTCGTATCGGCTCCAGTTCCCTTGGTCGACTCCGTTTCTATTTTTGATCGTCAGATTATAGACGCTGAGTCCCTTAGACTTCCTGTCCGCGATTAGGTTCGCGAGGATTAGTTCTCGCTGTTCTGGTTTATATTTCTTCTTCATGTTCCCGCGTCTCCCGTGACATCGTAAGTAGTAATAGATGGACTGTTAAAGCGATCATCCCGATCGTTTCGATGTTAAGTCCGAATAACTCGCTCATCGTTCTCGTCTCCTTCGTCTCGATTCTCGAGCCGATAGCCTAACTCCGCGTATCGCTCCGCGTATTGGCGGGCGCATCCGACAAGACAGAAGTATCGGCTCCATGCCTCGCGAGGAACGCGGCTCCCGCACCATAAGCAGGAGCCGCCGTCGTTCGTCGCGTTAAACTCTCTAAATCGTTTCTGCAATTAGCTCTCGCTCCCTGTTGATGATTTCCTCAACGACTGACTCGTCGACGTATTTAAGATGCTCGTATCCGTCGAGATGCTCGAACGTAGTCGCGAAGTATCGACCGTGCGGGTAGACTTCGACCCGCTGAGTCTCGGAGCGGTTGATCCGTACGCCGCGCCCGTCGTGACCGCTGTATCCTCGCCCGAGTATATGGACGCCCTCGCCGGACGGTGAGATTTCAGTATAACTGTCTACGGAGAGAATTATATTCCAAGCCCAGAGTTCAATCTCTCCGGTCTCGGGATCACGACAGCCGTCGAGATCTATTCCGAATATATCGTCCGACTCTATGAACACGAACCCGACGCCGCCCGTCTCGTAGATCCTGTCGTCCGGCTCGCCGGTGAACGGGTCGAGACAGAAGTTTCTCCAGAAGTTCTCAGCGGTTTCGTAGTCTGTCCAAGTCGCGGGGTCGTTTGTCTTGGCATACGATCCGGTCGACGGGTCGAGGGGGATCTTGCGAGAGTCCCAGTTTCTCCATCCGACCCAGCGTTCGAGTCTTAATAGTTCTGTATAGTGTGTCTTGTAGTGTTTCGATTGACGATCTGACGCTACGTCGACCCATGCTTCCAGCGACATATGATTCAGTGAATTGACATAAACCGAGTCTCCCGCCTGATCTCCGTTGAGATCGAGGAAGTAGAAATACCCCGCGCCCGTAAATCCGACTAGCTTTAATCCAGTGTGTTCAATAGCTTCGTTTATTTTCTTTTGTGTCAGCATTTCATCTTGTCCTTGTTAAAGTTAGTTAGCGAGTCCAAATAGTCGTCACGCATTTGGGGGTTTTAAACGCGGTCGGTAGTCCGTCGACCCATAAGTCCGACTCGCGAGAATCCCAAGTATCGTTAATAACATGGTCGACGCAGGCGACGAGATGTCGACGCACTTTTAAAAGTACACGACCCGACGGTATATCGCTCTTTAGCATGTAGCATCTATCAGTACTTCCTACTCTTATTTTTGCGTGTTTAGTCCATCCGTTATTATCGAGCAGTTTTTCATAGACTCGCTTCCAGTTCCCCCGACGGGTAGTCGCGCCTCGTTTTTGTATCTTCTTCGCGATACGTGATCGAGATGTATTTGCGTAATTCCGGTTATATTCCATTAACTCCCGACGAACTTCCTCATAGTCACGCTGTTCGGCGATTGCGATAGCGCGTACGACACAGTCTCCGGTCGACCCTTTATAGCCCGCGTCTGCGCGACCTCCATCGTTATATATAAACCCGAGAGCATTATCACCGGCTAACTTTGATCTAGTGCGTTCAACAGCTTCTTCGATCGCATCGTCTATCTTCTTTTCATAGCTTCTTTGTCTAGCGTGTTTAATCGCTTCGTTTATTTTCTTTTGTGTCAGCATTTCATCTTGTCCTTGTTAGTTAGCTTAGTCGTTCTTCAAGTTCTTCGATTTCTTGGATAACTTGATCGGATAAACCGAAATCGTGTCGGATGTCTAGCTCGCGAAAATTCGCGAGCCTGTATTCTTCGAGTATTCGTAGGTAGTTAGGCGAGGTTGGATAGTGGAACATTTTTCCCCAGTCATCGGGGTGTATTGCATTAGGATGAAGTCCTCCGATTTCCTTAGACCTTGTATACAAGTCTTCTAATTTCATCAGGTCTTCCGTTAAGCCAGAACGGATGAGGATTACAAGTACGTATTTGCTCATTTCCTCAATGATTCCATTTGTCATATCCCAGCGGTAGATTACGCTCTCGCCCTCGTGAGTTTCGGATTCAAAAACCGCGATGACCGACTCCCCGTTAAAGTATGTCGTTAGCTCCGTATATGTCGGATCTTCCAAAGATCCGTTGTAGCATGTTTTAAATTCGTATCGTTTTAGAATTGTGATTTGTGTTTTCTTACTCATTTGTCTGTGTCCTTGTTTAGTTAGTTAGGGTAGAGTTCACCGTCGACGGCTCGGAGGGTTAGTTCTTCGATATGCTCGTCGGCGAGTTGGTCGTCCGATTTGCGTCGCGAATCTTCGAGGATCATCATTAGAAGACTCTCAAGATCAGGGAGTCTGCTAATCTCTGGGCATCTCGCATTCTCACAAAAGAATTTTGTCTGAAATAGAAGCTCATCGAGTTGATCGTTATTATCTTTTAATTCATACATTACGAGAACTCCGGCAGTTAGCCCGACTATAAAGTCTGAGAACCGTTGCTGGTTATCACCTGTCATTGATTCTTTAAGCGGTTTAAAGTCATCTATAGTTATTCGTTTCTTACTCATTGTCTCGTGTCCTTGTTAGTTAGTTAGTGAGTTTATAGAACTTCTGAAGCGTCTTCGCAGATCTCGCTAATAATTCCGAACTGCTTCAGCTGGTTCATTATTTGGAATTTAACTTTACGCGAGCGGTTGATCTTCCACTTGTACGACTGGTTTGCATTCGTGTAAACCTTTAGAGCCGTACCATCTAGGAGGCTCTCGTAGTCCTGACTCTCCGGTTCGTCGAATTCAAAATAGGCTTTAATATCTCTGCCGAAACCGTTCAGGTAGATCCGAAAACCTTTCCAGATTTTCGCGTTGAATCCTGAGTCGTTCAGCTTAACTTCTAGTGCGATGATTTGAGTTGTCATTTGTCTCGTGTCCTTGTTTGTTTGAGTGAGTGGTTAAACGGATACAAACATCTCGTCTAGGTTGTCGCTCTCATGCGCCCAACCAACAAATTTTACTTTTGACAGTGATTTAAATTCAGGGTGTGAGTTCATTGACCAGATATGATCGTTGGCGTTTTCCATGTCATCCGCAAAGAATCGAAAATTTCCGTCGATGGTTCTGACTTGGTAAACTCGTCTTTTTGTTGTGCTTGTCATTTGTCTCGTGTCCTCGTTTGTTAGTTGTGAATGTCTTAACTATGTCTATCATTCTATGTCGGAGGGCATATAGCGTCAACATTAGTTTACATGTTCTTGCGATATTTTTTTATGACGCTTCCGTAATAGCGACCGGTCGGGGCGTCGTGATATGCGTCGCCGTTCCAGCATCGCTCGATGTATTCAGGATCTAGCTTGAGCGGTTCCTCAAATTCCGAGATATAACGCTCGGTGACATTCCAGCGATAACAAACGGAGAACCGGTCGTCGCCGGTCTGTTGATTAAACGCGGCGATAGTGTCGCCGTCTCTGTTTGTGTATGTGATGATTTCGGTCGCGAATTGTTCGCCGTCGCCGCCCAGCGTGTGTAGTGTTTCATGTTTTAGGTTTAGGTTTGTCATTTGTCTCGTGTCCTTGTGTGTTGGGTGGTTGTTAATTTAGCTTGAGAATTGTTCCGGCCAACTGAAACTTGCTCGGCGATAAATTGCCTCAATCATTGCTGCGATTCTTTCGCCCATGCGGGTTGTTGTGTTGAGCTTGCTTACCATTGCTTCCAACACTTTAACCTCCTCTATATGGCTATAAGCCATAAACGATTCTTCGCCGTTTATGGCTAACTGTTCAACGGCTTCATAATGCTTGTCTAAGTCGCGCCAAATGTAGGTTGCTAGGTGGTCGCCTTCAGTTGTTGTCATTTCGTTGCTTGTCTTTTCGTTCATCGTTTCGTGTCCGTTCGTTTGTTGTGAATGTCTTAACTATGTCTATCATTCTATGTCGGAGGGCATATAGCGTCAACATTAGTTTACATGTTCTTTTAAATTATTTTTTTGAGCGTAGGGAGATAGAGATCTGCCAATAATGACACGTCGGCTCGGCGTTCGCCCGCGCCTCGACAGGGTTGTCTGTCCAGTCAGCCGCGACGTAGATCTGGCCTTCTAGGAAGATCTCCTCGACGTCGCCGAACGCCTCGGCTTCGTCGGCGACTTCGCGGATCAGGCGGAGACTCGGCATTCCTGAGAAGTAGTATTTCGTGTGGTCGCCGACGGAGTCCGACCAGTAGGAGACGGCTGAAACGCCGCAGGCGAACCCGAGACCGCCGAACCCGCGACGCTCTAGCTTTTTACGCCGTCTGATTAAATTGTGAACAGACTCGCGGTCGAGGTCTTCGATGGTGAAGTCAACGCGACTACCTCGCCGGTCGGCTACGCTCTCGTTGATTCCTCGGAGCCATGAATCGAGCCACCCGTGATCTTCGACGAGTTCGCCGTTACTGTTTGTATATGTGCAGGCTTCCTAAAAACTTAGACCCCGACCGTCTTCGCGGTCGTCGAGTCGCGTTTTGATTTCTGAATATGGGACGTTGAATTCAGCGTGGCGCGGAGTCCATTTTTCCGCCTCTTTCATTTTATACTCGAACTCGTCGCAGGCTTCCGGCGTCCGCTGGTAGGTCTGGGTGTAGTAGAGGATTCCGTCTTCACGTTTAAAGACGTGATGCTTCGCGGGGTTCGTGAAACACTGAACCGCGATCGGGGCGAAGTCGTTCTCGATCATGGCTCGATCGCGAGGGTCGAGGGCGTCTAGTCTTCTCTGTGTGTTTGTTGGGCGGGTCGGTTTTAGTGTTTTAGTTGTCATAGTCTCGTGTCCTTGTTAGTGAGTGAGTTATTTAGTTTCCGCTAAGATTTGTTTAGCGGCGGCGAGGTCTGCGGGTGATAAGATGTCGAGTATAGCGGAGTGGCTGCCCCGTCTTAGGCAGATGTATTTGATACCGGATTTTTTTAGTTTTGTCATAACGTGATTCAGTCGATAATGTTCGTCGATAGTTGTTGCAATCAAAAGTCTCATCGTTTCGTGTCCTTGTTTTTTTGAATGTCTTAACTATGCCTCTATGATATGTGTATCGACATATATTGTCAACAGATGTAGTCATTTATTTAAAAAAATCCGCTATATTTTTAACCCTATAAATAAAGGGTTATTATGAGTTTCTCGGGAATTCCTCAGAAATTCCTATCGAGTCGAGAGCGGGCGGCGGTGATCTCGCGGTATTTTGTCGCGGTTGCGTAGCTCTAGATCGTAATCGCTCTTAACGACGAAATAGCTCCTCGCGCGGATCTCGCGGAAGACGCGGTCGCGGTCGTCATAGAATCGAACAACGACTCCGCGATTCGTTCGCCTGACGACCGGTTCGGTCTTCGGAGTCCTCCAGTCTTCATAACGAACGCCGACGCGAGTATACGTCGCGACAAGTAACTGCGTATGATATCGCCCGCCGTTTTTGTATTTGTTCCAGACGACCGAGTCGTACTCGTCGACGACGTAGGGGGAGACAATAGGAATGATAAACGCGGCAAGCCATTGCATACAGTCAATGATCCCGCCGCGTTATATCGTTCGGCGATTAAATCTCTCAGACGAGATGGTCGCCGTCAACAATTGTTTATACAATCATCAGATGATTATGATATCAGACATACAGGCGAAGCGACGGATCGCGATAAACGTCAGACAGCTATTAGACAGCAATCAGTTAAATCAGTCAGACCTCGCGAGAAGAACAGGCGAGCGGCGACAGCGAATTCAGCAACTCCTCGCGCAGTCGCGACAGCCGACGATCGGCGTCGTCGCCCGCATCGCCGAGGCGCTCGAAGTATCTGTCGATGAGTTAATCGCAGATCCGCAAAAAAAACAATAAACCTCTATTGACTCCATTCGTTGACATCTGCTATCTTCGCCTATCACGTTTGAATTTTCTTGAAAGCGAGGAGAAGGATGCCTCTAGTTTTAACACGACGATTTGGCGAGCAGGTTAATATAGACCTGTCATCTCTGATTAGAAAAGTCAGTCTCTCAGCCGCTCGACGATTCGAAGCAGGCGAAGACATTAACGAGATCGCGCGGAGCCAGTCCGTCGAGGTCGGCGACATTCAGATCGGCTGCGAGCCGAAGGGTCGTCAGGGCGTCCGGTTATCTCTTGAAGCGCACCGTGATTTAACGATCCGTCGCGGGGAGATGACCCGATGATCGCGCCGAATACGCTCCCGAAATTTATGTTCTACCGTCACGGCGACGGCGATTACTCCGTCTGGTCGAAAGACTCTCAGGGCGACTGGGATCGAGTCGCGATTATCTACGGCGAGAAACTCGCCGACCTGATGCCCAGCGACGCGGTCGAGTTTGTGAACTCCGAGGGATCTCTCCCAATTCACACAGACCTCGTCGTCGACTTCTCCCGTGATGTCGCTTTTCAAGACTTCAGGAGAAAAGCGAAATGATGAGAGCAACGATTCGAAAAAACCGAATGATTCTCGATATGTCCGGCGGCGATCCGAAAGACGTCGCGACGGCTCGTCAGCTTGCAATGAACCTACCGAGTCCCGCTCAGATTACAGGCGGAATGTCTGTCCAGTTCACCCCAGCAGCGGCGGCAAGGCTGCAAGCGTCGGGACTCTTTAAAGTATCGCCCGCTATTAAAGCATACGCGAAGACGTTTAACGAGACGAGCGGGACGCCTCAAGCCTACGAAGATATAAGTATCAATTATAAGACGCAGCCTTGGACGCATCAGAATGATTCCGTCCGGTTCGCTTATCATAAGCCCGCCTCGATGCTCGCGCTTGAAATGGGGACAGGGAAATCGAAAGTCGCCGTCGATCTGGCGACGAACTGGGGATGTAAAACGATTTTGATTGTATGTCCGAAATCCGTCCTCGGCGTCTGGCGTCGAGAGTTTCAGCGTCACGGCAACACATACCAGATGGAGATTCTGGAGAGCGGAACAGCCGCGAGGAAAGCGAAGCAGATATACGAACTGCTCGGAGACGTCGCAGACGATGAGATGAAGATCGTCGCCGTTAATTATGAGAGCCTGATCTCGAAGCAGGTCTCCGAGATGGTGATGAGCTATTATTGGGATCTGGTAATACTCGACGAGTCGCACAAGATAAAAAGCCCGACGGGTAAGACTTCGAAGTTCTGCGCGAAGCTCGCAGAGCAGGCGAGCCGCCGATTATGTCTAACGGGTACGCCGATGCCTCATTCGCCGCTCGACTTATTCGGGCAGTTTCGATTCCTCGACGCGGGGATCTTCGGGACGGCATACGCGCGATTTCGTCATCGGTACGCTGAGACGCATCCGATGTTTCCCAGTAAGGTGAAGTACTGGAAAAATCAGGATGAACTCAACGAGATATTCTCACTTATCAGCTACCGCGTGAAAGCCGAAGACGTTTTAGACTTGCCGGAGGCGATCCACGAGGAGATTAGGGTCACGCTGTGCGCCAAGGCGCAACAGATTTACCGTGAACTTCAAGAGCAGTTTGTCGCCGATGTCGCTACGGGCATCGTGACAACCAGAAACGCTCTTACTCAACTCCTCCGCCTCCAGCAAGTCACGTCCGGCTTTATTACAGATGACAACGGTATCACGAGCCGCGTCGATTCGGCGAAGGCGGAAGCACTATTAACGATATTAGACGGACTTCCTGAGACGGAGCCGGTCGTCGTATTCTGTCGATTCAGAAAAGACCTCGAGGAAATCTCACGACTCGCTGAGTCGACGGGTCGACGATACGGGGAGATCTCAGGAGATCGTAAAGACCTCTTAACTACCGGAGAGATGCCGGACAACGTCGACCTGATGGCCGTACAAATTCAGTCGGGCGGGGTCGGGATAGATCTAACACGGGCTAGAATCTGCGTTTATTACTCTCTCGGATTCTCACTTGGCGATTATCTCCAGAGTCTCGCGCGATGTCATCGAGCCGGACAAGATCAAAACGTCATCTATTACCATCTGGTCGGCGAACATACAGTCGACGAGAGGGTCTACAAGGCGCTGAGTAATCGACGCGACGTCGTCGAGGTAATCATGAACGACATAACGGGGGCGAACGATGGATAAGATGCCTGAATATGTCGGGGAGTTCCCCGAGTGCAAAGAATGCGGAGACCGCTCTGTTACGGTTCGGATAGATCTCGACGACTCCTCGAGTTTTGGGGTTGAGGTTTGCGGCAAGTGCGACAAGATCCGCCGCTATATCAGCGAGGGGGAGCGGGAGTTTGCCGAGAAACTCGTCGCGAAAATGGGTCAATTTAAAATCGAAATCGTAGGAGGCGAAAAGTCAGAAGATGGATAGTAACACGAAACACATAGTCCGAGAGTATATAGAGATCGACAACCAGATTACGGAGATCGGAGTCAGGATCAAGGGATTAAAAGAACGGAAGCTAACCCTTGAAGACCGGCTCCTAGAGATCTTCGCCTCCGAGGGGATAGAACGTCTGACAATGGAGGGTCGGACGTTCTACCCCCGAAACGAGGTCGGCGTCAGCGTAACCGACAAAGAGAACGCCGAGGAGGTGTTACGAAGTTTCGGTCTGGATCATTGCGTCGGCGTCGTCAACGCTTCTTTGAAAAGTGCAATTCGCGAGATGATGGGCGAAGACCGCGACGAGTCGAAGATACCGCAGGAACTACAAGACGTTTTAAGAGTTTATAAATTTCAAAAATTAGGAAATCGAAGGAGTTAACCAAATGAGTACAGAAGTCTCAACCAAAAAGAAGTCGACCGAGTTGTCGTTCCTTGCACTAGAAGAAGGAAGCGACGTCGCCGAGGCGATCGAGGCGAACCTAACAGGCGGCGAGGTAATGAACGAACAGGATCTCGTACAGGTTAAGATACCGACCGGCGGCTCGACGACTTGGGAATTCGACGATATCACCGGAGTCGTCGAGACGAAGACCCTGACGGGAATCTGTGTCTACTGGGGAGCAGGCGGTCTCTTGTGGCCGACTCAGGAAATCGGAGGACGCAGTACGCCGCTACTTGTAACGAGTGATTTAGTTACGGCTCGCAAAGTAGGCGACGATTACGGCGATCTCGACGAAGCGATGATCGAAAGTTTTAGGAACCCCGACGGTTCATATGACTGGGTCGGACTCAGCGGGACGAGTAGCTCCCCTCTAGGCTTCGGGTCTGGTCGCAACGGCGGTAAGCGGGTCGACGAGCATCGGAACATATGTCTCCTTCGTGAGTCGGATACGTTCCCTGTTATGATCCGAGTGAAGGCGGGGTCGTTCTCGACGATTCTTCCATTTGTTAAGAAACTCCCCGTTCCGTTCTATCGTGCGATCCTCGAATTGAGTCTCGAGAAAGTGGAGAACCAGACGGGGCAGACGTTCAGTCGGATCATGCCTCGGCTCGCTGGGACGCTGACTCGTGAACAGGGCGAGATTATCCGCTCGACGTATACGGCGGGACTAAAGCAGACGTTCGAGAGATAACTCTCTCATGTGTGTGACTCCGATTACGGGCGGGGTTATTGCCTCCTCCGCCCTCCGCTCTCTCGATAGGGGAGAGAGCGGGTCGGGGTTTTATAACACAATGATTTATAAGCCTGAGGTCGTTGTTATTGTGCTGATCCTGATGCTACCGCTACCCCAAGCGGTTTGGATCATCTGTTTTTTGCTAGCCGTATTTGTAATTGATTTAGTGAGATCACAACGAATGCCATTATTCGAACACTACTGTAGTTCGTGTCTCAAAGGTTGGAACTCCTCGACCTTTCACGATAAATGCAACGACTGTAAGTTGACGACTCGGGGAATCCCAGACAAGGACTACGGGCGCGACGAACCCGACGAAGTTTATGAAGACTACGACAGGGAGAACTATCGAAATTGAGTGAAGAACATAAAAACAAAATGAAGCGACTCGAGAAGACCGACCCCGATCATTATCCCTACCTCGGCGTCTACCTCATCGGTGGCGAGGAGGTCGAGCCTTGGGACTTACCGAGAGTGTTGTTCCGCGATCCCGACTATCAGTTCTATCTCGGTAACGCGCTTAAGTATCTAATTCGATTTAATAGAAAGCACGACGACTACGAGTCGCGACTAACCGACATCGAGAAGGCAATTACTTATCTACAAAAATTCCGCGACGTCTTTAAATACGTCGAGGATCAACGCGGACTCGGTGAATAGATGAAGTGCCTCGGCTGCGGAATCAGATTCACAAGTTACAACGCGCTAATACTTCATCTGAGATTAGATAAGCATTGTCGAGAAGAACATGAGCGCGAGACGTCACGGAAGATAAAAGAAAATGAAAACAAATACACAACTCTCGACGCTGGCAGATTTAGGATGGAAGCTAATACCGATCGGCGCGAAAAGTAAATTTCCGAGAATGGTCGACTGGCCGAGTCTTGCGAGTAGCGATCAGGATCAAATCGAAGCGTGGAGCGAGAACGCTCCCAATCAGAATTGGGGCGTACTCTTGGGAGAGCCGAGCGGGATCGTTGATTTTGAATGCGACGACGACGCGGCGGAAGACCGACTCATCGAGCTATTCGAGGGAGACGTACCGGTTACGCTGATGTACTCAGCGAATCGGGGGAACCATCGTCTCTTTAAATATCGCGATGATCTCCCAGACGTCGCGGTCGCGAGGCTCGATAATCTTGAGATCAGGATCGGCGGCGGCGGTAAAGCGGCGCAGAGTGTGATCCCGCCGAGCGTGCATCCGAGCGGGAAGCCGTACGTATGGATCGTCTCGCCTGACGACTGTAACGTCGCCGAGTTGCCTGATTATGTGGCTGAGAAAATTCGCGGACTCGTCGGAGGGGCGAGGTCTAAGACGTCGGGAGACTGGCGGCGAGTCGCCGACGGAGTGGACGAGGGGTTCCGCGCCCAGAGCGCGACGCAGTTTATCGGTAAAGTATTCGAGCAATGCGCCGACGTGTTTCACAATGACTCAGTCAACTATTGTTTTAGCGTCGTTAAGATCTGGAATAACCAGAACGCCCCGCCGCTCGCCGAGGACGAGCTAACGCGGACATTTGACTCGATCCTCAAGCGAGAGCGGTCTAGTCGCATGAACGACCAGCTATCCGAGGGACTCCCGCGTCAGGTTCCGCTAGATCATGAAGTCGCCGAGACGCCGAGCGGGTGGCGGTGTATCGTCATGATGGGTAACCCTCGGGTCTATCACTTATTCAGTCCGCTATGGAGCGGTTACGTCGAACTATCAACGAGTCAGTATCTAAACCCGAGGCTGATCCGCGAACAGGTACTCGAACAAAAGCTCGTTGTGCTGCCGGATTCGTTCCGGCGTATGTGGCAGGGCGACCAGAGGACGGACGGGATCAGTCGCCAACTGATAGACGTCGCGGACAAGGTCGAAGTCGACCTCGAGGACGACAGGCTGCTTGTAATCGCCTCAGTGCTGCGTGACCAGATCAGCGGGGCGTACGACCTAAGAGACGGTAAAGAGCCTGACGGGACGCCTCAGAAGCTCTCCGACGGTTCTGTAGTTTTTAAGTTCGGTAAGATGCTCGAGCGTATTAGTTTCTCGGGCGGTGAGAAGATCAGCCGCCGCGATCTCTCGAAGGTTCTTAAAATCGTCGAGGCTACGAACTACCGACAGCGTACTTTTAAGCGTCTAACGCCGTCGAGTCTGGCGGCTTTAGACGAGTTAGTTGAGTGAATGAATCACTCTGTATATAGGGAAATATTCACTAAAAATATTAAAACTAAGTTCATTCATTCACTTTTACTACCTAAGTTCTTATATACCAACAACTTACAAAGTGAATTAAGTAATTTATTTAGATTCACTTTACATTCACTATTCACTTTTAAAACTTACATACAGTAGAGGACTTAATAAGTAGAGGTTTTATCTCTCTTATACAGAATAGGGATTTTTAATAGCTCGATATGGTTCAGATAGCTCGGTTAATCGGTGGCGCAGGAACAGGTAAGACTACCGAACTCTTGAATATTATCGACTCGGTCGTTAAGCGAGGGATAGATCCGCTATCTATCGGGTTCTGTTCATTCACTCGAGCGGCTAGAGCCGAGGCGGTCTCCCGAGTGTCCGATCGCTTCGGGATATCTGGCGATGAGATAACTCGTGTCGGGTGGTTCAAGACAATTCACTCGGTCGCCTATCGACAACTCGGCGTCTCGGGCGAACTCTTAACAGGCAACAAGGAGTCGCGCGACTGGTTCGAAGATAATCTAGGCGAGGCGGTTAGCGTGACCGAGACGGACGGGGAGATCCAGACGAATACGCGAACGCCAGTTGGACTCGCGCTCGATATATGGTCGGCGTCGAGGAGTAGACTCGAACCGCTGGTCGATTCATGGGAGCGGATCAAGAGATGCTCGCCGGAGACTCCGAGCCTTGAGGACTGCGAACAGGTCATCGAGAGATATGAGACTTATAAACGACTCGATGGGCGGGTCGACTTCGTCGATATAATCGGAAGATATGCGGGCGTGAAGTTTAGCGTCGAGGGGTTCGAGGAGGTCTCGCCAGACGGTGAAGTACCAGACGTTCCGGTCTGGATCTTCGACGAGCAGCAAGATACTAGTCAGCTACTCGATAGAGTCTCGAGGCGATTAGTTTATGAGGGGTCGACTCGATGGGGGTATCTGGCGGGCGATCCGTTCCAGTCTATCTACGGCTGGTCGGGCGCCGATGGTTCGCTGTTCTTGAAATGGAAAGCGGATCAGGAACGTATAACGGGTAAGAGTTGGCGCTGTCCTGATTCGATTTTAGATCTCGGCGAGAATTGCATTCGCGAATGTAGCGACTATTTCGATCGGGGCATTAAACCTGCCGACCATGAGGGGGAGATCGTCAGCACACATACACAGTCGACCGAATGGCTCGACTACGTTAAGCCGACCGAGTCGGTCTTATGTCTTGCGAGGACAAACCATCTGTCTAAGTGGTTCATGCAACAACTCAACGCGAGGTCGATCCCTTGGGAATCGACTAAAGGTTTAGGGTCGTGGCTCCCTGAGTCGAGGCGATCCGCTTGTCTGGCGCTCCATAGTCTGGAGTCGGGTTATCCGATCGACTTTCGCGAATGGGCGCAGGTCGTTAAGGCTATCCCAGCTAAAGATAATCTCGTCAGGGGAACTAAAACGAAATGGCAGAACCCAGAACGACCGAATCGAGATCACTCGGATCTATCCTGTCTCTCGGACTGGGGCGCTACCGATGCACTCAATGAGAAGGTATCCTCGGGCGAGTGGTGGAGCATGATCGCAGACGGTCAGCGATTCCGCGACTCGGCTAACCGGTTCGGGGTCGAGAATATCATAGACCCGACGATTCAGGTCGGGACGATACATAGTGTAAAGGGAGCCGAGGCGGACACGGTGATTCTGCTTGATAGTTCGACGCGAGCCTGCCGAGAGAACGAAGACATACAAGAGGGACTCGACGAAGAACGGCGGCTCGCTTATGTCGGCGTGACTCGAGCGAGAAAAAGGGTAGTCATTTTACGAAAGATCGGAGAAGTGGCGCATAGAATGCCTATCGCATATTGAAAGAAAAGCAGATCGAAAACCAGATTAGGAAAGCCCTGACGGATCGGGGTTTCTGGGTCGTAAAGATTCACGGCGGAATATATCAGATGTCAGGATTGCCAGATCTGTTAGCGATCCGCGACGGTCGCGCGTACTGGTTCGAGGTGAAGACGCCGACGGGCAAGGTCTCAAGATTACAAGAGGAGATCATTAAAGAATTGCGGTCGTTCGGTTGTACGGCTGAAGTCGTGAGAAGTCGCGAGGAGGCGGTCTCGTATGTTGAAACAAAGATGTAAAGAAGGCGACAGAATTCAGGTCGGCGACTTGGTCTTCGTGATTGAAAAAATAGGGTTCAAACAGGTTCACGTAGGAATTGAGGCTCCGCGAGAGATCACAATCACTAGACAGGGGGTCGGGGTAGAGCGTAAAATTAAATCAACAATTCAAAATAGAAAAACGCGCGTTCGTCCTTGTTCGCGCGAGTGAGTGAACGGAAGAACCCTGCTCGCGAGTCTGGTTCTTCCGTTCTTTTTTTTTGGAGTCTTAAAAATGGCCGTCACCAACAAAGGTAAATATCACTTAGCAGACGTCTACTTCCGAAACGCTTCGGAGCCGTCGTCGTTTTATGTAGCTCTTGTATCCACTACCCCAACCGTTGATACCAACACAATGAGCGATCTGACAGAGATAACCGGAGACAACTACACGTCCGGTGGTGTAAGTGTAGCTCGCGATGCAACCGACTTTGATTCTCTGGTCGAGGATGACACCGCCGACGAGTCAGTCATTCAGATTAAAGACCTCGTATTTAATGGCGAGTTCAGCGGTGCGACTTACGCAGTTTTAACGGACGACAACGCGACCGTATCGAGCCGACAGGTCATCGCGTACTGGTCGCTCGGCGGTTCTGTGAGCGTATCAGACGGACAGACTTATACGTTGCAAAACTGCGAGATAAAAATCACCGACTGAGAAATTGATTCGATGGAATTACTTTTAAAGATCGGAGACGATCCTCAACCGGACAGATACAGAGACGGAGACATCGTCTCGGCATTCTCGACAGATCATATCATGATCGTTAACGCTGAGACGATTATTCGTCGTCTGTCTCGTCTTCATGATACGAGCGGTCTAAACGATTCAGGATCTCTACTGGAAGAATTTTTAGAACTATCGAGCGAGTATCGCTTCGATCGGAGTAATCAGTCTGTAACTCGCACTAACTTAATAACTGGCGAGGTAACGATTCACGACCGAACAACTGAGGAATCTATTAACGTCGATCAGTTTCTACGTCGTCGACTGCGACGACCAGACCATAAGATATTCGGGACAAGTGGCGGGGAGTACTGGTTCGGCGGATCGCGTGACTTTACAAGTTCTGAATTATGGGATCTGGTAGAAAATCATTCGGATAATATGCGATCAGATTTTCAGTCGTGGCCGTTGTCAACGACAGAGCGGTCTCATTTTTTGCCTCTATCCTGTGCAGGATATAATGGAAACGAGTCAGATATATCTACGCCAACTGCGCACGAGAGAACTAGTCCAGTTTTAGAAGACTCAGACAGTCTCTCACCGGAAATACTAGCTCGCCGCGAGTGGTTCGTACCGTACTGGGATTTGAACCAGACACTCGCAATAGATTTAGACGACGTCAGGGATAGCGAGAAGGTTGTCGATATTAGATCAACAACAGGAAGCCCGCAGCTAGACAGTTTGAATGTTAGCAAGGTAACAAGCGGGTTAATCTAATGGCTGAAGTGATAACGAGTATCGGAACAGATTCTTCTATTGATACCGAGACGCCCGCGAGCGGTAGCGGATCTAATCCGTATGTTGTCACGTTTTCAAACGACCCGACGGGGGTTTCGGTCGGCGACTCAATGGAAATTTCAGACGGCTATGGCACTACCTATAACTATTTAGTGACTGACATCTCAGGAAGCGATTATACGCTGAAATATATATCAGGCGGATGGTCTGCGACTAACCCTTACGGTATTACAGATATGTCATACGCTCAGTCTAGCGGGACATTCAAGCGGACGTATTCAACGATTAGCGCATGGGATACAGATCTGGATAATACAGCCTACTATTCATCGAGCGACGACGCCGTCGGTGAAGTGTATAACGACTCCGTTTTTGACGAATACATAGTTATCGACGGCGGCGGAACAGTCGGGCTATCTTCTGTGACGTTGACCGTGCCGGAATCAGAGCGGCACGATGGCAAGGCTGGTACAGGCGCGAGAATTGAATATACAGGCAATCAAAGCAGTTCATTTCGTATACGTCGAAGTCAGTGTACGGTCGAATGGCTTGAACTTGACCTCACAAGTACAAACTCAGCGGTGGCTACTGGATTAAACTTTGGAACAAACTCAACGCAGGAAGTTTACGCGCGAAATAACATAATTCACGGGCTAACCACTCAAAGTACGCATATTCACGGGGTCTATATCTGGGGAACAGGTAACTCGTCAAATACTCGTCATCTGATGAATAATATAATTTACAACATGGACAATTCGTCTAGTAGTAAATCAGCCTCAGGCGTAACGGTATCGTCTGGGAATTGGGGCGTCTACCTGTATAACAATACTGTCTATAATATAAAATCTACTGCGGTCGGCGACGATGCGTTCTGTTTCTCGATTCATGATACAGACACTTTTATTAAAAATAATATTGCAGCACGACCGAGCGCTTGGCATTCGAGTTATCAAAAGTGTTTTGCGGAATCTGGCTTTTCTGGATCCACGCACGACTATAATCTATCAACAGATTCAACCGCTACAGGAACGAACTCAGTCACCGGTGAGGACTATGCGGATCTGTTCGTCTCGATCACCGGCGGGACAGAAGACCTACACCTCGAAGAAGGTGCAGACGCTATAAACGCGGGTGTTGATTTGGGAACGTCTCCGACGGGCGTTAATATCGACATAGACGGATTCGATCGCGATACGGTCGCCTCGTGGGATATCGGAGCCAATGAGTATGTACCGACCCCTGTTAGCTTCAGTCCGACAGCGATAGACGCTTCAATCGTATCAACAGATCCGACAGGGGTTCAGGACGGCTTCAGCTTCAGTCCGACGTCGATAGACGCTTCAACCTTAACGGTAGACCCGACAGGGATTCAGGACGGCTTCAGCTTCAGCCCGTCGGCGATAGATGCTTCAGCCTTAACGGTAGACCCGACGGGGACTCAGGACGGCTTTAGCTTCAGCCCGACAGCGATAGACGCTTCAATCGTATCAACAGATCCGACAGGGACTCAGGACGGCTTTAGCTTCAGCCCGACAGCGATAGACGCTTCAGCCTTAACGGTAGACCCGACTGGAGAGATAGAAGGATCGACAGAACCGGTAGAACCTGACTCGATCTCGTTTCGAATTTTAACAACAGATCCGGCGGCGTCTTCGACCTATAGTCCGGCGTCTGTAGATGGTTCGATCATAACAAGCGACCCGACGGGGACTCAGGACGGCTTTAGCTTCAGCCCGTCAGCGATAGATGGCTCAATAATAACAAGTGATCCGACGGACGTTTTCGGGTCATTCGTAAAGGCAGCGACAGCCGTCGACGCTTCAATCATAACGAGCGACCCGTCAACGGTTCATAATGGGTTTACAGCGTCGATAGACTCGATAGAACTATCAACGGTCTCAGTAGATCCGTCTAGCCGAATAGATACGTTCTATTCTCCTGATTCGATAGAACTATCAGGGGTAACGGTAGAACCTGACGACGTATTCGGGTCATTTAATGCTACGCCTGATTCGATCATCGTTAAGGCTCAAACCAACTTAGGACGCGCTGATCTGTTTGGTCTCTGGTATGTAGATCAGCCGTACATTGAGCGAGCCGAAGCGAGCGGTCTAATCTATCGCGCTACGATAACAAGCGTCTCTATTGAATCAGTAACAGTTAATCAGCCTACAATCGAGGTTAAGTAATGGTAACCAGACTTAAAGACTCAAACGAAGACTATATAACGATCCAAGAGGGCGAGAGTTGCAATCTTAAAGGGACGCTCAAGGACACGGGCGGCGATACGATAAGTAGTCCGGCTACCCTGACTCTAACCCTATACGATGAATCAACCGGCGTTATAGTGAATAGTCGAAACGAACAGAACGTCCTAAACCAGAACGGCGGGTCGGTTACGTCTGGTAACTATGTGATAGAATTGGACTCAAGCGATACGCAGATAGTCGGGTCACTAACAGAAGGGGAGCGTCAGGTTCGAGTGGCTCGTCTTGCGTTCACTTGGAACGATGGAGACGGAACGAGGACAGGGATCGAAGAATTCTCGTTTCCTATTCAGAGATTAACAACGACGGTCGGGGTCGGATCAGGATCTCAGGAGGTCGTGATAACAATCACAGACGCAGACGGCGACCCAGTCCCAGAGGCTCGAGTCTATATCGCAAGCGATGAAGCCGGAACGGACGTCGTCGCGGGCGCGGTAATGACGGACAAAGACGGCGCGACTCCGACGCTGAATCTCGACGCGGGGACATACTACCGCTTCGCGGAAAAAAACGGATTCACTTTTTCAAATCCGGAAAAAATCACGGTTTCGTAGGTTCTTTAAAAACGAATCAATAAAAAACCCCAAACGAAACACGCACGCGGCACGAAAAAATTTCTTTGTTGAGTTCAAAATGAAAAAATTACGAGGACGCTTTTATCTCGCCTGACTCGCGATCTCTGCAATATGAACGGCACAAGGAACGAGCCGCAGAACGACAACGCGAGAACTCAAAAGCCGCTCGCGATATCGGCGAGATTCCGAAGATCGTCAACAAGAAACGCCGCGAGAAATCCCGTCGCAGTTTCCGCGACTTCTGCGAGTCGTACTTCCCAGACGTTTATTCGCTGGACTGGTCGGAGGATCATCTCAAGATCATCGACCGCATCGAGCGGGCGGTCTTAAAGGGCGGACTGTTTGCGATGGCATGTCCTCGAGGATTCGGTAAGACGTCACTCGCAGAAACGGCGGCGCTTTGGTCGATCATATACGGTCATCGTCAATTCGTCTGTTTGATCGGGGCGAGCGAGGAGTCTTCGTCGGAGATGCTCGACTCGATAAAAGCGGAGTTCGAGAATAACGACCTTCTCGACGAAGACTTCCCCGAGGTCTGTTATCCGATTCGATGTCTCGACGGAATCACGCTGAGAGCGAAGGGGCAAACGTATAAGGGGAAGCGAACCCAGATCAACTGGACACAGAAAACGATTGTATTACCGACGATCAAGGGTTCGAAGGCGTCAGGGGTTATCGTTAAGACTACGGGGATAACCGGACGGATTCGCGGTCTTAAGCACAAAAAGAGCGACGGGTCGAGCGTCCGTCCTGAACTGGTTATCGTGGACGATCCGCAGACCGACGAGTCAGCGAGAAGTCCGAGCCAATGCGCGACGCGGGAAGCGATCCTCGCGGGGGCGGTTCTGGGTTTAGCCGCTCCGAATACGAAGATCTCGGGGATCATGCCTTGCACGGTCATTAAGCAGGGCGACATGGCCGACCGGATTTTAGATCGGGATATTCATCCCGACTGGCAAGGCGAGCGTACTCGCCTAATTTACGAGTGGCCGAAGAACGAGTCGCTATGGCTGAAATACGGAGAGATCCGCGAGGAGGATCTGAAGTCAGGCGGCGACGGCTCGAAGGCGACGGAGTTTTATAAAGAGAACCGCGAGGAGATGGACGAAGGCGCGGTCGTCGCTTGGGATCATAGATTCAACGAGGACGAGATCTCAGCCGTTCAGAATGCGTGGAATCTTAGGTTAAGAGACGAGGACGTCTTCTTCGCGGAATATCAGAACGACCCAGTCGCGCAGAGAGACGAAGTCGATCAGGTCGCCGACTCGGAGATCGCCGCGAGGGTCATCGACTTAAAAGAGCGAGAGATCCCGCTCGAGTGTGAACGGATCACTTGTTTCGTCGACGTACAAGCGACGCTCTTGTACTATACGGTCGTCGCTTGGGGTCAAAATTTTACAGGTCATCTCGTCGAGTTCGGAGCGTACCCCGATCAGGGTCGCACATACTTTACGCTCCGCGAAACGAAAAAGACGTTCGCGACGATAACTCCGAACGCGGGATTCGAGGGACAGTTAACCGCCGCTCTCGATAGTCTGGTTAATCGCCTGATGACTAGTGAGTACAAGAGATCCGACGGCGCCTCGATGCAGATTGAAATTCTGATGATAGACGCGAATTACGGACAGTCGACGGACACTGTCTATCGGTTCATCCGTCAGAGTCCGCATCGGGCGAAACTGTTCCCGAGTCACGGTCGATATGTCGGGGCGAGTTCTCAGCCGTTTAGCGACTACAAACGGAAGGCGGGCGAGCGGGTCGGTCTTAATTGGCGGGTTCCAGCGATCAGGGGGAAGCGGTCGATTCGTCACGTTCTCTATGATACGAACTTCTGGAAGTCGTTTTTGATGTCGCGGCTAAAGACGGCGAAGGGTGACACGGGCGCTCTGACGTTTTTTAAAGTCAACAGGCAGCGGCTCCAGATGATGAGCGACCAGATTCGCTCCGAGTACAGCGTCCGGACGACTGGTCGAGGTCGCGAGGTCGACGAGTGGAAGACGAGACCCGACAGGCCGGATAATCACTTCCTCGATTGTCTGGTCGGTTGCTGCGTCTGCGCGTCGATGCTCGGTTGTGACCTAATGACGCCGCGTCGCTCGATCAACGATCGCGTTGTCCGCAAAAAGAAACGAAATAACGTCGAGTATATGTAAGGAGTTTGTATTATGGCGAAGAAGCGCAAAGCAGGACGCCCGCGAGGGGCGAAGACAAAGAAGGTCGAGATCGTGGATACGATCACGTCGACCTGTCCGAAATGCGGATCGAGTAAGCGGAGCAAATATACCCAGCATAGACGCCTCGACTCGAGCGGTCGACTTCCGAGCGGTCTAGTGTTCTGCGCGGTTATCTGGCGGCGGACGAAATGTCTGAATTGCGGACAGTGGCGGGACGATCGGGAGTTCGTCCCCGAGGTCGATGGTTAGTTGGTCTATTCGCTAGGACGAACCGTTACTCGAACTATCTCGGGTACGTTGTCTTCTTCGCTTGCGAATCTCCATTGCCCGTTATTATAAAATCCGTCGACGTATCCCGTTGACGATTTGTTCACCTCTTGAATTAGTCTTGGCGTTGGGCGTCCCTCTAAGTGTTTCATGCCGTGTGTGTATACTTGGAAAAACATCGTCTTGGTTTCCTTCTTTGTTAGTTGTTAATTTAGTCTTCTTGTTGAGATGGTAAACCGTTCAACCATCGTCGAGTTTCTTCACGTTTATATGCTTCTTCCTGTGCTTTCAGTTCTGACTTGTAAGCTGCAACCGTTTGTTCACTCGTCGCTAGAGCTTCCTTTAGATCAACTGTCTCTACTCGGTTGTAAAGATGAGATCCATATGCGAGTTCTAGGCGAAGTGCTTCCAAATGCGATTCTTCTTTTTTGAGTGCGTCCTGAAGTGTTGCGTTCGTCATTTGTTTCGTGTCCTTGTTTGAGTCGACGGTTAGTTGGTAAATAGATTTACAAGTTCCATCACATATGTGGGCAACCATTTAATGCCCGTGTTGCTAATGTTGGCAATCAACATTTCACCGCGTTTGATTGCAACGGGAACATTATCACATTGATTCAAGTCATAAGACGCGACTAAATCCAACGCCGCTTCGAGGGTCAAATCCTTTTCGTCGAACGTGTTTCCGTTAAAAACTACTGTGTATAATTCGCTTGTCATCGTCTCGTGTCCTTGTTTGTTAATGTCTTAAGTATGTCTATTATTGTATGTCGGAACACATATAGTGTCAACATGAGTAAACCCACTTTTTTTGATTATTTTTTGGAGGCTATTTCAGCGGGTTTTTGAGACGAGCAGAGACGCTCGTTATCAGATGCAATAGATCAGGATGATTCGTCTCGAGTTTCTTCCGGTTCTTCTCCGTCACCGTGAG